>Ga0213827_1000016_pt1 | contig 287986 bp, 259 predicted proteins | sample MC6MC0898MG_FD_180669 | JGI IMG/M metagenome (GOLD analysis project Ga0213827, IMG submission 180669) | Enriched soil aggregate microbial communities from Iowa State University, Ames, United States - MC6-MC0898-MG | ecosystem: Environmental > Terrestrial > Soil > Unclassified | place: USA... | reverse complement strand
GAAATCCTGAATATTAAAATCAACATCATTTTCTGCAGGCCAAATTTCTAAAGGAGTTGTTGCAGTATTGGAAGTATATTTTACAGAAGCTTCATATTCGTAATAGTTATCAGTTGCATCGCTACCAAATCTAATAAAGAATTTTGTATTAGGATCATAATCTGAAGCAATCGGATTATCTAGATTTTGACCATGAACAAATAATCTTAGTTTCTTATATCTTCTCATGTCTAAAGATGTATTTTTAAATACTCCTTTAGCCTGATTTGTAATTTTTGTTGCTTTTAAATATAAAGAAGATTCGTTTTGTCTTTGTGCTCCTGCATTTCCACTAAGAACCTGTCTATCAATTCCTGGAGGAAGAACATAAGGAGGCTGGTTTAAAGCATTCTCTTCGATGTTTACACTTCCTACCTCAAGTTCAGCAGTTCCTATATCAGCACCAATACCTTCCTCATTAAAAGCTACTGTTGGACTTGCAATTTTACTGGTATATCTTCTCCAGTCTGATCTGATCAAATCCATTGTACCAAATCTCAAAGTTGAAGTTTGATCAAACCCTGTTAATAATAATCTGGCAAATCTTACATTATTAAGAATTTCTGGCTTTTGTTCTCCTCCTATCCCACTTTTTAAATCAGAAACAGGAATTCTAAATAAATACCATTTTACATCATCAGTTTGTCCATTTTGGAAAGTTGCCGTTACTGTTTTTTGATCAACGATGTAATTATCCGTTCCTAAGCTCAAGCTTGCTGCATCTAAGCTAATTTGATATTCGTTATAACTTTCAGTTTGATCTAGATTATAATCTTTATTAATATCTTCAGCATCCGGAGTTTGCGTAGAAACTTCAAGTGAGCCGCTTCGCGAATTCCCTTCAGGACCTCTGAAATATTTGTATCGCTGAATGATAGATGCCGCCTGGCTTCCTGTAAATTTATCAGACAAATAGAATACGAAATCATCAACTGCAGGGTCAGAAAGATTGGTTACCGGATTTACAAAAGTATTTCCAAACCTCATCGCTTCCTGATCTGAACTTAATCCATCATATCCTAAATCCTGTGCCGTTCTGTCTGCACCTTCACTTGAAAATGCATATAAAATTGGCGGTTGTTTTGGCTGTATTCCCCAGTTGGAAGCGGTAGTTGTTGATGGGATTCCTCCAGTAGGCAAACCGTTTTCGTACTGCATTAAACCGTCTTTAAGAACATCTTCAGAAACGTTACCTAATTGTAGTAAAAGTTTAGGGTTTGTACCTAAACTATTTCCATCTGCATAAGGATCCATCATCCAGAATTCTACATATTCAATATTCGAATTCACAAAATTAGTAACACTTATAGGACGCATAATTCCTGCCCATCTCTGTGCTGTTGTTTCAGTTCCCGGATTGGTATTATAAGGCCCTTTTTCCTGAGGAAAATAGGAAATATCAAAAGTATTGGTAAAAGTTTGCTCTCCCGCTACAAAATCTCTGTTATTAAAAATTTCTGAAAACTGTACCCTTCTTGAAGCATGATTGGAAACCGACGCCGGAGTAATTCCCTGCGGAGCTCTACCTCCAACTCCCCAAAATCTAGGATCGATATTGTACCAGGACATCAAACCTCTTCCGTATCCATTTGTCAAATCATCATTAGAACCAGCTCCGGCAAAAAGTGGATTGCTCTGACTTTTCTCCGGCTTAGAAGCCAAGCTCCAAGCCGTAGGTTCTTTTAATGAAATTTTTGAAGTGGTTTGTTCAAAATCATCGATGTATGACTGATCGTTGGTTCCTTTATTAATGCCTGGAATTAAATACGCACCTTCCATTTTAAAGTTTAAGTTGGAAGGAGCTTCCGTGTTGATTCCCGGAATTTTATCTGTTAATCTTGTCAGGAATGGCAATTGATTATTATACATCATATTCACTCCCGCCATTGTATTGTTTACGGCTTCCTGACCGTAATTTACTTTTTGGGTAAGCGGAGATTCAGAATAATTAACAACAGTTCCACCGAAAATAAAATTTTCACTAACTCTTCTTTCTAAATTCAAACCTAAAAATCTTTTTCTCTGAGTATTGAAAGTCAACTGATTTTCTAATGAAATATTGATCGCCTGACCAGATTGTTTTACCGTTTCATTAATGATGGTAACTGTTCCCAACATATAGTCTACCGTATAATCAATACCTTCTGTAAGCTGTACTCCGTTTGCAGAAACCTTTACAGAACCTTGAGGTACGTTTACTGCACCCAAAGAAATTCCTTGGCCTTGAGCTCCTTTATAACGACCTTCCATCGTATATCGCAGTGCAAGATTACTTTGGCTTGCCTGCTGTTTCTGTTGCGTATAAAGATCTGAAAATACATATTGAGGATTACTGCTGCCTAAAACCTGCGTCATATAACTTCCGAAAGGCTGTACCTTAGTAAACATAATCCGTCCTTGGTCTTTTTTGATAGTAATTCCTTCCACAAAATCAAAAACACCATCACCTAAAACTCCATTATTAGCCTGTAAATCACCGTTGACGTTAAGCCTATCCCAGTTGAAAAGTTTAAGCAAGTTGGTCCCTTCAACTGGAGTACCAGGTAAGTAATTTACTTTCCCTCCTGTTTTAGCGTCACGATAATATACATTTAAGATAAAACCGTCTCTGTCTACCTGTGCTGCATCTAAAGAATAAAAATTCTTCATCATTAGATTCCACATTGGTGAATCAACTCTTGTATTGCTATTTGATCTTAATAATTTAGTGACCAAAACCGGACTTTCTTCCGAAAATTCCCCGACTTTGTAAACTTGATTAGTTCCGTTTACTGTATATGAATATGAAACCGCCAAAAGCTGATTGTCATTCAGTTTTTGATTTAAAGAGATATATCCCAATTGCGGATGAAAGGTATATTCATTCGCATCCATCCTTCTTGCTTTGGTACTCAAAACAAAATGCTCTCCATTTTCATAAGGTTGGGCACTTCCTGCAAATGTCTGTCCCTGAAAGTTTGTCAAATAATTTTTTCCTTGTTCTCTGGGATTTCCAATAGCGTTATTAACCTGATTGTATAATCCGTTTTGAGAGTTATCTGGCGTTCCTGAAGCTCCTTCTCCTAAATCTCTGATCCCGATAATACTTTTCTGATAGGCTAAATTTGAATTCCCTTGATCTAAAACCCAAACTTCCATTCTGGAAATACTGATTCTGGAATTGATTTGAGGATAATTAAGCAAAGCATTATCATAACTATTCAAGAAGTACTGCCCGATAAAATAGTGCTGATTTTCTTCATAATCTATAGCATTTATTTTAAAATTATTCATCGTTCCACCACCTTGTACTACGATATTTCTTGCTTCACCTTGTTGCTGCGAAAGTACCACCGTTCCGAAAGTTTTACCCAATTGAAATTCAGTTTTTACCCCGAATAAAGATTCTGAACCACGAATCAAACTTGTTGAAAGCGGCATATTTACATTACCAAACTCAATTCTTTTGATAATTTTATCTTCACCTCCTGCATTAGGTTTATTTACATCATTTAAACCTTTAGTCTGAAGATCTTTCCAGGTACCTTTTGACTGCCAAACCAAATTCATTCTGTTCTCAAAAGCAAAGCCACTTTGAGTATCATAATTGGCTTTAAGCTGTAAGTTTTCACCAACCTTTCCGATTAATCCCAACTGAATTCTTTGATCAATATCAAATGTAAAACTCGTTCTGTTTTGTGGTAAAATTAATGGGTTATCTATTTTTTGGTATAAACCTCCAAAATCAAATGAAGCATAACCTGAAGGAATGATTTCAATCTTATTGCTTCCAAAAATAGATTCGAAAAGTCGGTTATTGATCGTTAAAGAAGGAATAAGCCCTTTCTTTGCCGCATCAGATTTATCCTTTCTGAACATCAAGTTGTAGCTGTCAGATTTATCTCTATAAAAAGCTTTAGACTGCTCTGCAAGCATAAACTCTTTATAATCTTCCGGTGACATGGCAACAGGTGGTCCGGTAATTGTATTACCAATCTTAGGATACACGTAGTACATCCCGATTTTCACATCGTAATATGCTTCGTAATAAGTTGGGTCGGTAACTTCGTAATTCTTTTTTATAGAAACACCTTGCTGATTTTGCTCCTGCCCAAAAACGTTTATTGAGCAGAATAAAAACGACAAGAGTATATAGATGCTGAGAAACTTATTATTTTTCACCAAATGTTAAATGTTTTTTAAAATTTGTTTTACCAATTCTTCTACAGTAATTTCCGGAATTTGCTTCAAAATACGATCTGCAATTTTCTCGCTTGTTCGCTTAGGAATTCCTAGAACTTCTAATGCAGATAACGATTCTTCCTTCACTTTATTATTTTCAAACGAAGAAATATTTCCTTCAGTATTCCCGAATTTTTGTACTTTATCTTTCAAATCAACGATAATTCTTTCGGCAGTTTTTGTCCCAATTCCTTTGGCTTTCTGAATCACAGCTCCGTTTCCGGAAAGTATTGCCGATGCAATTTCTTCAAGGCTTAAAGTTGATAATAAAATAAGTGCAGAAACAGCACCTACACCATTTACGCTTATTAAGAGATTAAACATTTCTTTTTCCAAACGGGTGTGAAACCCAAAAAGCAGGTGTGCATCTTCACGGATGATCTGCTGAATGAATAAAAATGTTTCTTTATTTAAAGCCAATTTTTGAGACGTCATGAGGCTGATTCCGACATAATATCCTACACCATTTACGTTGATTACTGCGTAAGTTGGGGTAAGCTCCTGAACGATGCCTTGTAAAGAAAATATCATTATTAATTTTTATAACTTCCAAATATAGTAATTTAAACTAAGTAATAAATTCATTTAACATAAGAATGATATTTAACTTTTTTTGTCATTGCAAAGACAATGATTTAACTAAAAAAAACAAAAAACTCTAAAATAAATTGATTAAAATAAAATGTACTTGTAAAAAATAAAACATGGGCAGAATTTGTAAAATTCTGCCCATGTTTTTCGATGTCTTTATCTGATAGGATTTTATCCTATCCTTTATTAAGTCGTCCCTTTGGGACTTTTAAATGATTTTTTATTTTTTACCTTCTCTTCTCTGTGCATCCAAAACTGCAACCGTTGCTAAGTTTACAATCTCATCAACACTTGAGCGCATTTGCAAAACGTGAACAGGCTGCTTTAATCCCATCAAGATGGGTCCGATTACTTGCGCAACCTTCATTCCTCTGATGATTTTGTACGATAAATTCGCAGATTCAAGATTCGGGAAGATAAATGTGTTTGCAGGAGTTGTTCCTAATTTTGAGAACGGATAATCACTTAAATGATCTGCATTCATCGCAAAATCTGGCTGAATCTCTCCATCAACAATCATTTTCGGAAATTTCTCGTGAAGGATATTTACTGCTTTTGCTACTTTCTTGGAAGTATCTGAAATCGCAGAAAAATTTTCAAAACCTAACATAGCAATTCTCGGTTCGATAGCGAATGACTTCACGGTGTGTTCTGCCATTTTAGCAATATTCACCAAATCTTCAGCGGTAGGATTTTGATTAATAGAAGTATCTGCGAAGAAAATTGGTTTCTTTTCAGATAAGATCATCATCATTGCGGCTACTTTATCAACGCCTTTATCTTTTTCGATTACTTCTAAAACTGGTCTTAGAGTAGAGACATAATTTTTAGAAAAACCAATAATCAATCCGTCTGTATCACCATGTTTTAGCATCAAAGGTCCAAAATAATCTCTCTGGCGAACGTATCTTTTTGCCTTGTACTCGTTCATCCCTTTTCTCTGACGAAGTTTCCAAAGAGTTTCTCTGTATTTTTTTCTGTTTTCTTTCTGATCGTCGTCACTTGGATCGATAATCGGAACATCAATGTTGATTCCGAAACGTTCCATTTGTTCTTTCACATATTTTTTGTCTCCTAAAAGAATCGGATGAGCAATTCCTTCTTCATATAAAATCTGTGCAGCTTTCAGAACATTATATTCTTCAGCATTTCCTAAAGTAATTCTTTTCGGATTAGCTTTTGCACGGTTTTGCATCATTCTTACCAATTTCTCATCTCTTCCCATTCTGTCGAGAAGCTGAGTTTCGTATTCGTCGAAATCTGCGATGGTTTTTCTTGCAACACCACTATCAATAGCTGCTTTTGCAACTGCGCTTGATACTTTGGTAATTAACCTGTTATCGAATGGTTTTGGAATAAAATATTCTCTCCCAAACTGTAAATTCTTAACATTATAAGCAAGAATTACCGCTTCCGGAACAGGTTCTTTAGCTAAATCAGCAATCGCATGAACGGCAGCCAATTTCATTTCTTCATTAATTCCTTTTGCCTGAACATCTAATGCGCCACGGAAAATATAAGGGAAACCAAGAACATTGTTTACCTGATTAGGATAATCACTTCTTCCCGTCGCCATGATGACGTCTTTTCTTGTAGAAAGCGCCAAATCGTAAGCGATTTCAGGGTCCGGATTTGCCAATGCAAAAACGATTGGATTTTCAGTCATGCTGCTCAACATTTCTGGTGTCATCACATTTCCTTTAGACAAACCAATGAAAACGTCTGAACCTTTTACAGCATCCTCCAAAGTTTCAATATCCGTTTGAGCGATAAAATCTAATTTTTCCGGAGTAAGGTTTTCTCTTTTATGATTGATAACCCCTTTGCTGTCGCACATCAATACATTTTCTCTTTTTAAACCTAAAGAAATATAAAGATTGGTACATGCAATAGCTGCTGCTCCTGCTCCGTTCACCACCATTTTTACTTCTTCAATATTTTTATTGGCAATCTGAAGAGAATTGATCAATGCTGCAGCAGAAATAATCGCTGTTCCGTGCTGATCATCGTGCATCAACGGAATATCTAATTCTTCTTTTAATTTTTGCTCAATATAAAAAGCTTCCGGAGCTTTGATATCTTCAAGGTTGATCCCTCCAAAAGTTGGAGCAATTCCTTTTACGATCTGGATAAACTTATCCGGATCTTTTTCGTCAATTTCAATATCAAAAACATTGATGTCTGCAAAAATCTTAAACAAAAGACCTTTACCTTCCATTACCGGTTTTGAAGCTTCAGCTCCGATGTCTCCCAAACCAAGAACCGCTGTTCCGTTTGAGATAACTGCTACCAAATTTCCTTTTCCTGTATAATCATAAACCGTTTCCGGCTTCTCGTGAATTTCCATGCACGGAACCGCAACCCCCGGAGAATAAGCCAAAGACAAATCTCTCTGCGATGAGTGCGGTTTCGAAGGAATTACTTCAATTTTTCCTTTGGGTTCTGCTTTATGATAATCTAACGCTGCCTGACTAAAGTTTTTTTCGTCGCGGTGAGTTTTACTTGACATATAATTTTCGGTTTTTAAAGTATGTATTTAATGTGGTAATCAACCAGGCTTTCGATTGGTTTTTGTACGATATGTCCCACATTCAAATTGAGTTCTGACGCTGCAGAACGTAAAATATTTTCGTAATAATAAGCAATAGAGCCGATAAAATTGATTTCGGCATCCTTAGATTCTTCATATGGAAGAACCTGATAATCGAAGAAGTTTTTCATCTCTTCCAAAACCATTTCCTGGAAGTAAGGATGATCTTTTCTTTCGACCACAAATTTATTGAAATTGGCTAAATAAGCATTGGGTCTGGTTGTATGATACATGTTTTTTAATGCTTCATCAATCGTTAACCCATATATTTCTTTAAACTCAAGATGTAAATCCTGAGGAAGTTTTTGCATGAAAAATCTGCGCACCAATTGTTTTCCGATGGCACTTCCGCTTCCTTCGTCACCCATAAGATAACCTAATGAAGGAAGTTTTATCTTTAAATTTTCTCCGTCAAAATAACATGAGTTCGAACCCGTTCCCAAAATACAGACAATTGTTGGTTTTCCATTATAAGCCGCATATGCTGCTGCGTACAAATCTTCTTTTACAATAATCTCTGCATTAGTAAAAACCTTTCCTACTTCTTCTTCTATTGTTTGGCAATTTTTTCTAACGCCACAACCAGAACCGTAAAAAAAGATTTTGGTAATTGAATTTTTTACAGATAGTAAGCTGTTATTTTTTTCAATTTCGGGTACAATGAGCTCTTTGCTGATAAAATTGGGGTTGAAACCAATGGTTTCGGTCTTTAAGAAAACGTTTTTGAAGTCATCTAAGATTACCCAGTCAGATTTAGTAGAACCACTATCAACAATAGCAACCATATTTCTAATTTTAAGGGGCTAAATTATGAATTTATCTTTAATTAGCCCTCAAAAACAGACACAGATACTTCCATTTATGATTAAGTTCAGTTTTTGATTTCGCTTTTATTTTGGTTAAACTGTATCAACCAGTCTTCTATCTCTTCTTCAAGATAAGTAGCCTGCATTACCATAGCATTGATAAAATCGTCGGGTACAGGATCGCCGTTTGAATTCTCAAGATTCCAAAGGTCGTCCGACATATTTTCGTACTCTGAGTACACCCTTTTGAAACGGGTGTTTTCTTTTTCCAAAACTTCAATATTTTTTTGCTGAAGCTGAAATTTTCTGTATTTGTTTTGAGATTTCATACAAATATTGGGGTTAATGTGGTTCGTAAAATTTGTGTAAATTCTTTTCATCATGCATTACAAGATAGAAAGACCATCAACAGAAAAAGTTGAAAATGAATTTTTTATCAGGTACAGTTTCTTTTGTTCTGAAAATTAAAATTAGAAATTATTTTAACACGAAAAAAAAAATTAACAACTTTTTTCACTGTTTAACATATAGTTATAAATTTGCGTATTATTAAAATAGATGAGAGCATTACTACTACGCCACAAACAGGTATTATTATTTATTATTGCTGGCGGACTCAGTGCGATTGTGGAAATCGGGAGTTTCAAAATCTTCAGCACCTATCTTCCACAAATTATTTCTCAGGAGCAAAATTTTCACGGAATCCATTATCCGCTAAGTAATATTTTTTCAACAAGCTGCGGAATTTTATTTAATTATTTTCTGAGCATCTGGTTTGTTTTTGAACGTGGAAAGCATTCTAAACGAAAAGAGTTTGTCTACTTTATGGTTGTTTCTTTTATTTCTACCATTTTAAGTTTAAGTTTCTTCCAGATCTTTTACAGTTTTATATTTAAAGATAATATTGATTTAATTTTTTATACCTTGAGTCCGGAAATGATCAGTAAAATTGCTGCAATTCTGTTGGTTTCCATTCTTAATTATTCTGTAAAGAAAAAAGTAATATTTAACGGTTGATTTGTGACTACAATTTTAAATTACCTCTGGAGATTCTGGCTGATTATATTGGCATTTGTTCTGACTATTATTCTGGGATTACCGGTTTACATTCTGTCTTTAAAGAAAAGCACATTTAAATATGCTCATATTTTCATAAGAATTTGGTGCTACGGAATGTTTTTCGGAATGGGTCTAAGATATGAACTCATTAATCTTACTGATAAAAAAATTGACAAAAACACACAATACGTTATCATTTCAAACCATACCTCGATTATGGATATTATGCTTCCCTGCATTTTGTTTCCCAATCATCAGCTTTGTTATGTTGGAAAAAAAGAATTGGAAAAAATTCCGATTTTCGGTACCATCTACAAAAGAGTTTGCGTAATGGTTGACCGAAGCAGCGCCAGAAGCCGTGCCGACGTTTACAGAAGATGCGCCGAAAAAATGGAGGAAGGCAACAGCATTGTTCTTTTTCCTGAAGGTGGCGTTCCCGATGATACCTCTATTGTTTTGGATGAGTTTAAAGATGGTGCTTTTACACTTTCTTCGAAGCACCACTCTCCTATTGCCGTTTTCACTTTTATCGGTTTGAAAGAAATATTTCCATTTGACAATTCTAAAGGTCACCCCGGAAAAGTAAAAGTTTTTTTCAACGATATTTTAGAACCAACAGGCTCTCCTAAAGATTTAAAATTGTCTGCTTTTGAGACAATAAAAAAAACATTGGCAGAACATAGTTAATCGAAGAAATAATATATATTTGTTATTACGAATTTATTTTTAACAAATATGTCAAAAACAACTACTCAACCAACCAATTACCCTGCACTGTATACGCTTATTTTAGTGTTTTTCTTTTGGGGGTTTATTGCAGCGGGAAACAGCATTTTTATTCCGTTCTGTAAAAATTATTTTTCACTAGATCAGTTCCAGTCGCAGCTTATCGATTTTGCGTTCTACACCGCATACTTTTTGGGAGCATTATTGCTTTTCATATTTAGTACAATCAAAGGCATAGACATCATTGGAAAATGGGGCTACAAAAAAAGTATTGTTTACGGCCTTCTCCTTTCCGCAATCGGAGCAGCCATTATGATAATTGCGGTGAAAGCAAATGTTTACTACGGAATGCTAATCGGATTATTCGTTGTAGCACTGGGTTTTTCTATTCAGCAGACTGCAGCAAATCCTTTCGCTGTTTTGTTGGGAGACCCTAAAACGGGAACAAGCCGACAGAATCTTGCAGGTGGAGTTAACTCTTTTGGTACATCAATCGGACCTATCATTGTAGGTTTAGCGCTATTCGGAACTACTGCAACTGTAGATGATGACCAGATTAAACATTTAGCTTTAGACAAAGTAATTTTATTGTATACCGCTGTTGGAGCACTGTTTTTAATTGCTGCCGGAATTTTTCATTTTTCTAAAAAACTTCCTGCCGGAATTTCTACAGAACCTATGGAGAAAGCAGGAAAAGCAAGAAAGAATCTGATTGCAATGACTGTTTTGGTAGTCCTTTGTTTCATTCCTGTATTTGCTAGCTACAATTCTGATGCAGCTAAAAAGATTGAGGTTTTCAACAAGGAAATAACTGTTTTAGAAAGCAGCAAAAAAACTGAAACCAATGTAGCAACAATAGAAAACATTCAAAAAAATATTGACACTAAAAAAGCAGAATTACAGGAAGTAAAACATCCTTTAGAAAAAACAAGAATGTACTATTTAGGTGGTGCTTTGTTAGCCGTAGTTTTATGTCTTGTTTACGCAAACACAAGCTCTAAGAAAAATCCGGAAGGATGGGGAGCTATGAAATATCCACAGCTTGTTTTGGGAATGCTCGCCATTCTTGCTTATGTAGGAGTGGAAGTTGCTATTGGTAGTAATTTGGGCGAACTTTTAAGCTTACCAGAATTCGGGGGACATCAGTCTTCAGATTTAGCACCTTACATTTCGATGTATTGGGGAAGTTTAATGATTGGAAGATGGACGGGTGCAATTACTGTTTTCAACCTTAATAAACAACAGCAGATGATTGCAACGATTGTAGTTCCATTTGTTGCCTTCCTAGTTATTATAGGAATTAATGTTATTGCGCAGAAAGACATGTCTAATTTGTATTTTTATGCAGTATGTATCGTTATACAGGTGATTTTATTCCTTGTGAGTAAAAACAAACCAGCATTAACGCTTATTATTTTCGGTCTTTTTGGTGTTATCGCTATGATTGTAGGTTTAATGACAACTGGAAATTTTGCTATTTACGCATTTTTATCAGGAGGTCTTGCATGTAGCATTATGTGGCCATCAATTTTTACTTTGGCAATTACAGGATTAGGAAAATATACCGCTCAAGGATCTGCATTTTTGGTGATGATGATTTTGGGAGGTGGAATTATCCCTCCACTACAAGGAAAACTTTCTGATATTATCGGAATTCACAGTTCTTATATTATCCCGGTACTTTGCTTTGCTTATATTACCCTATTTGCCTATCTTGCAAAGAAGACCTTAAGCAAACAAGGAATTGATGTTGACGTTTTAGAATCAGAAGGTGCACATTAATACTACAAAAACATATAAAAAAAAGAGATTTTGGGCGGGTATTTTACTTGCCCAATTTCTTTTGTTCTATACTTTTTCAAAACTGCAAATTGTGGTTTCTCTTTTTGAAAAACTATTTGAGTTTCAGAAAAAAATCCATCAGCTATTATTCGCATGGATTTCTTTTTCATTTGGAGATGTACTGTATATCTTACTGGGAATTTTATTGATTTATTTAATCATCAAACTCTTTAAAAAGAAAACGAGAAACAACACTTTATTTAAAATACTGATTGTTTTGAATATCGTCTATTTCATTTATCAGGTATTTTGGGGAATGCTTTATTTTCAAACACCAATTATTGCAAAACTTCCAAAAACTGAAATTACACTGGAAAAAAGAAAAGCATTAGCTTTAGAATATCTTGAAAAATCGAAAGCAACCAGAAAGCTCGTTAAAGAAGACAAGAAAGGAGTTTTTATAATTAAAGATTTAAATGCAATTCAAAAAGAAATTCTTACCCAACAAAAAACACTTCCCACTTTTATAACACAAAAAAAGAGCAGCGAAAGCAATTCATTTAAATCCAGTTTATTTGGAAAAACAATGAGTTTTACAGGGATTTTAGGATATTATAATCCTTTCACTGCAGAAGCTCAATTCAACGCTGAGTTACCCTCTTCTTACCTCCCATTTACTCTTTCTCATGAAAGTTCTCATCAATTGGGATTTGCAAGAGAGCAGGAAGCAAATTTCATTGGCTATCTGATTGGCATCCATTCAAAAAATCCGGAACTCAGATATAGTACAGAATATTTTACTTTAAAAAGTTTATTGAATTCTATCGTTAATGAAGATGAAAAGTTTGTAAAAAAAGTCTTAGAAAATTATTCTGAAGGAATGAAGCGAGACCGACTGAATGAAAAAAAATTTGTAACAGAACATCAAGGCTATCTTAATGATTTCTTCGGGTTTACCAATAATATTTTTCTTAAAAGCAATCAGCAGGAAGGCACAATTACCTATTCGTACTTCATCGATCTTTTGATACGTTATAAAAGCTTGTTTACTACATAAAAAAGAATCGTATCAGGCGATACGATTCTAAAAACACAAATGATGAAAAAAAATTTATTACCTTGACTTGTTCCCTCATTCAAGGCACTGTAAAAGTACAATTTTTTTTTAAAATTCAAAATTCCCCACCTCTTTTTACACAAGTTTTATGAAAAATTTATGATTTGAAACTTTTAATGCTTTTAATTTTCACGTACACATGACTTACATGTATATTACAAAAATTGATTATAAAAGCATTTTATTAAAAAAAGTATTTTTAAAATAAAAAATAATTTAAAAACAAGTAAATAATTTTACTTCAAAAATTTTAACTATTTTTAATATTTTTTAGCCTCATAAATAATAAATTACCTATCATCAACCTGATACTATAGGATCGTTGCTTCCAAAGAACCACAAAAAGTAAGGGAGTCGTATAAAAATACCCTTAATACGCAGCAAAAAAGAATCGGTATTGTGATTTTAGTCTTTGGTCTTGTAAATCAAAGATTATAATTATTAAATCTGTTTCTGGTAAACAAATAGCATATTATTTATGATGATATTTTTTATTAAACAAAAATGCTATTATTTGTTAACTCATAAAAAAACAACAGAATCTGCCTGCTTGATAGAAAAATCAGATTTGTTGATTCCAACAACACAGCTACCCAGAATCATTATGCCCCCAATTTTCATTTAGGGTTTTGCGCCGTTACAAGATTATATATAAATGACATAGAATTTGCATCTTTTCCATTGATTTAAAATATTTTTAAATCAATGGAAAGTATAAATTAGAAGGTTAAACAAACTAAACAGAAATCCTCTGGGTTAGAAACCGATTCCAAAATTGCAGTTTTACATTTTACACAAAAAAAACCGCAATCAATGATTGCGGTTTAAAATTGTAGCGAAGACGGGAATTGAACCCGTGACCTCAGGGTTATGAATCCTGCGCTCTAACCAACTGAGCTACCTCGCCGTTTTGGTGGTGCAAATATAGAAAATATTTACTAACCTCCAAAATTATTTTAGCTTAAAATATTCTAAAACATCACCAACATGATTGGGCTTACTGACAATCTTATTGTTAGCATCTAAAATAAAATACGTTGGCGTTGCATGAATATTATAAATTTCGGCAAAAGAGCTGTTCCATCCTCTCAATTCTGAATCATTGATCCATGGAAATGCCGCAATTTTAGTTGTATAAGCATTCTTATCAGTATCTAGAGACATCCCGATTATCTGAATATTTTTTGCCTGTAAATCTTTGTATTTAGTTAAAAATTGGGGTAATTCATTTTCACAATGTGAGCAGGTTGAAGACCAAAAAACAATCACTTTTTTATCAGCTTTTACATCAGCAATCGACTTAGCATTTGTATTTACTGCAGAATGGAATTTATAAGCCGGAAAAACAGCACCAATATCTGTAGCAGCGTTAGATTGTATGGTAGAAGCCAAACGATCATTAATTGTACATTTTAAACCTTTTGCAAGGGCGAGGTATTTAGTTTTAAAATCATTCATGTCATACACATCAAAGATATCAATCAGTTCAGAAAGCACAGTTTGCCCTCTTGGTGTTTCAACATTTAATTTATTAATCAAAGTATCTACAGAAGCATTGACATTGGTGTTTCCACCCACATTAAGATAAGATACTAGAATTGGACGTAAAAGAGACGAGCTCTCCAACATATCGTTTGATTTATCTATAAAATTAACGATCTCTTCCTGAGTAACTTTCTTTGCCGCATTATTGGAAAGAAATTTATTATAATTGGTATTATAATAATAAACAAACGGATGCTTCGTCTGATCGATACTACTTGCTCCTGAGAGTTTGCCCATCTCACTGATTAATGCTTTCCCAAACTCTGTATTATCTTTATAATATTCTTTAATCTGAACTAATGCAGGAAGAATAATTTCTTTTTTCTGAGAAGACTCCTGAATCGTATTCATCAGATTATTTGATTCATCCTGATAAATAATATTTTGAATTTTATTTGCTTTTGTTTCAAGTTGAATGTTAATATCTTTATTTTCAGAAATAAAACTTACAGAATTGTTGGTATTAGGAAAATACACTTTCATCATTCCAGAATAGTTCTTGGGATATTTAAAAGTCCATACATTCCCTTTACTTTTTTCTTTGGTTACAATAATATCTTTTGAACCATTCAATGTATATAAAACAGCTTCTTGTTCATTAAAATCCGGTTGCGACTGGATACTTACAGCAAACTGAGCTTTCATAGAAAACACTAACAGCATTCCCGACAATACAAATATTTTTTTCATAATGTAAAAATAAAAAAACTCTCTGATTAATCAGAGAGTTTAAAATATTTTAATGTTTTTTTATATTTTCTGTGTCTTGTATTTTTTAGCAAAATATACAATCATTAGAATTGCAGCGATTACTAAAACATACACGTACATATCAATTGGCGAAGCAACAGCTCCCGGATTAGTACCTCCAACACCACCACCACCAACAGGACATGTTGGACATGGCGGCTGAGCAGATATTAACATTGAAAATAAAAATGCTATAAACGCTGATATTTTTTTTAACTTTCTCATTGTGTTTATTTTACGATTTTTGATGTTACCTTTTCTCCTTTTTCAGAAATGATTGTTACTAAGTAGCCAATTTTCAAATCATTTGCTAAATCTAATATATGATCTCTTGTAGCATCCACGTCTTTTTTAGAAGACACTAATTTACCACTCAGATCAAATATTTCAACACTTGCTTTCTTCCAAGAAGGATCAAATCTAACAAAGTAGCCATTCGTATCAGGGTTATAAACCACTAATGTTCTACTTGCTTTTCTTATATCATCTTTCGTTCCCAATGTTCCTGTAGGTAACCCATAATATAGGTCATATTCTACACCGTTGGTACTACCTGCCTGACTTGCAACTACAGCTCCCTGAACAGCAGGTGTTACAGCAGCATCTGTACCTTTTTTATAATAAAACCCTTCACCAGAGGATAATAAGTGCGTTCCATCTGAAACTTCGGCAGCATTTTCTCTAATCTCAAATTTGAATGCAACTATATTAGGATTATAGTTAACAAGTTTAATATTTTTTCCTTTAAAATTGTTTTCATTAGCTTCATTTATATACAGCCAATAAGAAAAATTATTATTATCATAACCACCAGTAACTGCATTTTCCTCAAATGTTCCAAAAGAAGTTGCTCCAGCAGCTGCTACTTGAACCGTAGGGGTTGCTGTATGACCAGAAATTGTAGTTGGAGACACTACATAATATGTTCTTTCAATCTCTTTACCGTTTGCATTTAACCCTATAACACCTAACTGCTTTACAGTATTTTGAGTATTCTTTGCTGCTGTTACACCGTAAGCTGTAGTAGACAGTCTTCTATGATAATTAAATCTTCTAAGTGTCGCAAAATTCAAAGTTTCCGGAGTAGTCAAATTACTATTTAACTTAATTACAAAAGTTCCCATTGGACGTACCATTGCATATGGTACATCACCTACAGGTTGTTTCGTTCCCGCATCAAATGTTATATGTTTATAGCTTGAAGATCCCCCACCTGACAAAGGTGAATAAACAACACCCTGAACCTCAAGTCTCACTCCATAAATATTAGTTAGATTATTACCATCTCCGTTAGCTTCACTAAGTGCAATTTGTGATAAATCAAGATTAGTCATATAAGGATTTCCAAATTGATAAATATTTTTACCAAAATTCCCTTGCCAGACTCCAGATGAAGCACTGAACGTATCTTGTAAATAAGAATTATAATATTCATTATACTGATTAACAGCGTTTCCAGTTGCTCCAAAATAAATTCCGTTTCCTGCATTGGTAAGTGTTGTTGCCAATGTTGGAACACCGCCCGTAATATCTGTTGCAACAGGTCTTCCTTCCAGTGTTCTTGTCTGTGTAGAAACATTCAAGTTATTTCCTCCGACGATATAATATGTAAAAGGAGACAAATTATCACCAAGAGTTGTATTTAAACCGTTTGGAAGATTCGTAGATACCACTGTGGTATTATTCCAATAAAGAATTTCATTACCAGAATATCTTGTATTAGTAAAAATCTTACCTAAGTTAGTAGCGGCGACAGGAGTTGTAGTCTGACTTAAAGAAGAAACGGTCTTTCCATAAAAAGGAAAACCCATCTGCTGATAAGTACCATGCTTAATTTGTCTAAATTCCTGATCAACTACTCCTGTGATATTACCTTGAGAAACACCATCAATATAGAACTGACCGTAAGTATATACGGGTGTTGGTGGAACAGTTGGAGTAGCCGGATTCTGTATTGGATTAACTTGATCATAAGCTGTTTCTTCATTAAGCTTGTTAATAAAAGAACCACGAACACCAGTAGGCACAACACTACCAGAGGCATCCAAATTCCTGTAAACATCAGAGGATGTATTACCTACAACCATGAAGTTACCACGGTTTTCGATGTTCCCATTACCTTTCGTCTGTAAACCTCCTCCGTTATATACAAGAGTACCTTTGCTCACATACATTTTAGCTGCATTATCTACATGCAAAAGTACAGTCTGCGCCTGAACAGAAAGACCTATCGCTAAAAGACTGATAGTTAATAAATTTTTTTTCATTGTCGTATATTGTTTTTTTGTGTGTTAAAAAAAATATTCGCTGTAAAGATATAACTTTTTTCTAAAAAAAAACCAAAATCACTTAACAATCAAAATATTATCTTTTGTGAGTACAATTTCATCTTGCTCTCCCACCGTAAACATATAGTCTTCTAGCACTTTTTCGGTTGTTCCTCGTAAACCTCTCGCTCCTAAACCTTTCTCCATAGTCTCATCAACAATGGTTTCTACAGCTTCATCCGTGAATACCAATTTGGTACCGTCCATTTTAAAAAGCTCCACAAATTGATTGATAATAGAGTTTTTAGGCTCTTTCATGATTCTTATCATCGTCTCTTTAGTCAATTTTTCGAGATAAGTAATAATTGGAAATCTTCCTAAAAGCTCAGGAATTAATCCAAATGAGCGAAGATCAATTGCATTAATATTTGTTAATACATACTCATCTTCTTCTACTTTATTGATTTTTTCAGCACTGAAACCAATCGCCTGCTTATTCATTCTTCTTTCGATAATTTCTTTAATGCCATCAAAAGCACCACCTGCTATAAATAATATATTTTGAGTATTTACCTGAATATATTTTTGATCGGGATGCTTCCTTCCTCCCTGTGGCGGAACATTCACAATGCTTCCTTCCAGAAGCTTCAGTAAACCCTGCTGTACACCTTCACCGGAAACATCTCTTGTAATACTCGGATTGTCAGATTTTCTAGCAATTTTATCAATCTCATCAATGAAAACAATTCCTTTTTCAGCCTTTTCCACATCGTAGTCTGCAACCATTAAAAGTCTTGATAGAATACTTTCAACATCTTCTCCCACATATCCTGCTTCCGTTAAAATCGTTGCATCGACAATACAAAAAGGAACATTGAGCTCTTTGGCAATGGTTTTTGCCAAAAGTGTTTTTCCCGTTCCTGTTTCACCAATCATGATGATATTTGATTTTTCAAGCTCTACTTCCCTGTTTTCATCTTTTGCATGCAGCAATCTTTTATAATGATTATATACGGCAATTGAAAGCTGTTTTTTTGCCTGATCCTGTCCGATGACATATTGATTTAGAAATTCTTTTATTTCTTTTGGCTTTTTAAGTTCATCAATAGACTCAGCTGGTGAAAATCCCGCCGGTGAAACCGTATCTTTTACAATTGAATGCGCCTGCTCTATACAGTTTTCACAAATAAAGCCATTCTGTCCCGAAATCAGCATTTGCACTTCATTTCTTTTCTTACCACAGAAAGAACATTGGTTTGGATTCATTTTTATATAAATATATTATGTAAAGAAAATCGTAAAAAATTTCTTTTTTACGATCCTCTTTATGTTGTTAAGAATTAATAATTAAATTTTGTATTTCGGAGTACTCTTCCGCTGAAAGTTTTAATCTTTCGTTTCGAAAATTCATATCTTCCACTTTATTTAACGGAATCAAATGAATATGAGCGTGAGGAACCTCTAGTCCTACTACAGCAACTCCTACTCTTATACATGGAATTGCATTTTTCACTTTCTTGGCAACTTCCTGAGCAAAAGCCCAAAGATTTTTGTACTCTTCGGTCTCCAAATCAAAAATAAGATCCACTTCTTTTTTGGGGATAACCAAAGTATGGCCTTTTACCAAAGGCATCGCATCTAAAAATGCCACAAAATTTTCGTCCTCTGCAATTTTATATGCAGGAATTTCTCCGTTAATGATTTTCGTAAAAATTGAACTCATTTTTAAAAATTGAAAGTTACAAATTTTGAATTTCTAAAGTGTTATTTCTAAAACTTCAAAAGATAATTTATTACCATTTGGAAGAACAATTTCTGCAGTTTCACCCACTACTTTCCCCAACAAACCTTTTGCAATAGGAGTATTTACTGAAATCTTACCTGATTTCAAATCACTTTCATTATCAGGAACCAAAGTGAAAACCTGCTCTTTTTTTGTATCGTTATTCAAAAGTTTTACTGTTGTAAGAATAGAGACTTTAGAAGTATCCAATTGTGTTTCATCAATTACTTTAGAAGTAGTCACAACATCTTTCAGTTTAGAAATTCTCATTTCCAACATTCCCTGTGCTTCTTTGGCTGCATCATATTCTGCATTTTCAGACAAATCTCCTTTATCTCTTGCTTCTGCAATCTGTTGAGTAATTTTTGGCCTTTCAATTTTTTCCAATTGCTCAAGTTCGGCTTTCATTTTATCCAACCCTTCCTTAGTTACATAGCTCGCCATAATTTTAAAATTTAGTTTTAGTATAAAAAAATAATCCGACATTTGCCGGACAATGTTTTTGCGTGTTAATCGTTATTGTTTTACAAATATATAAAAATTTATATTCAAATGAAAAAAACTTTCTCAATCATATCAATTTTCATCTTGTTGACTTTCAGCTTTTTAAACATAAACTCATGCAGTAATCGTGATGATACAGTAAGCTGTTTTCCAAATTCTACAATCAATGTAAATTTAAATCTTAATCTAGCAGCTTACAACGACCTTAACTTCGTGGGACAGCCTATTTACATTGACGAACAGCAATCTGGTACCCGAGGATTAATTGTTGTAAGAACAGTTGACAATCCGGCCACATTTAAAGTATATGATAGAAATGCACCTCATCTTTGTCCTGATACCAATACTACTTTAGAAATCAAAAATGGTACCAGTATTTTTTGCCCAAAAGATAATGCAACATGGATTTTAATAAGCGGACAACCTACCGCTGTAGCTTCTCTTCCTCCAAAAACTTATTTTTGGAACTATGATGCTGCTACGAAAAATTTAAGCTTGTATAATTAATGAAAGCAGTAATACAAAGAGTTTCCGAAGCTTCTGTAAAAGTAGACGGGAAGATTGTTGGGGAAATAAACAAGGGCTTCCTGCTTCTGATTGGAATTGATGAAAACGACGAAAAAACAGATGTAGACTGGCTTGTACAGAAAATTTTAAACCTTAGAGTTTTTAGTGATGAAAATGATAAACTCAATTTATCTATTAAAGATATTAATGGAGAGATTTTATGCATCAGTCAATTTACCTTAATCGCAGATTACAAAAAAGGTAATCGTCCATCATTTATAAAGGCCGCAAAACCCGACAAAGCCATTCCGCTTTTTGAATATTTTAAGGAGGAACTTTCAAAATCAGATTTACGAATTGAAAGTGGCATTTTTGGGGCAGATATGAAAGTTTCGTTAATCAATGATGGGCCTGTAACTATTGTAATGGATAGCCTTACAAAACAATAGCAATCCCTAATTACGCAATAATTACATCTTTCTAACGAATCAATATTACCCAATAGATCAAATCTATAAAATTCGCAACAAAAATATAATACAAACTAAAAAACATCCGTATAAACACGGATACGTACAAATATTCACATTAAAGTTGTATTATTTTTGAATTCATATTATTTTTTTATGTATCTTTATATACCAAAACTAAATAACTATGAAAAATTGCTATCTTCTTATAGTCCTACTTATAATGGGTTACAAAGCAAGCGCACAAGTGGGTATTAATACAAATAATCCCAAATCTACATTGCATGTTCAAAAGAGAGAGGAGCTTACTTTTGCAGACGGAATTATCCCTCCGAGAATTTCTGGTGACTCATTACGACTTAAAGATGCCGCTTATGGTCTTCCACAAAACGGTGCGATTGTTTTTGTAACCAGCCCCGTTACTACAGGATCAATAAAAACACAGGGTGTATCTACAACAGGTTTTTTTGTTTATGATGCCAGCTACACACATCCTGGTAATCAACTAGGTATATGGAACAAAATAGCTACCACCGATACAAGTTTAGCCAGCAGTACATACGCCGCAAGAGCTAGTGGGAATCTACAGTTACTAAGTTTAGGATTGAATCTTTTAGGTAGCACAGTAAGAACAATCCCGTTATTAGCTGCATCTAGCGGAGATTACAATGTCGAAATACCTTCAGTTCATGTAAATAATAATGTATATACTGTTCCTTCAGATGGTATCTATCATATTAATTACAGTTTCCGAACTGGACAAGGAATCAGGGCAGAATTACTAGGTAATAACCGACCAGGAGTGATTATAACCAAAACGGCAGTGGGAACAACCACCCCAATAGCGCTTGATTACCGCTTGTTTGGAGGGTTGCAACTTTTAGACTTGGGAGTTTTAGGATTAATCAATATATCATTGACACAAGGACAAATCAGTCATATTTACAATTTAAAAGCAGGAGATGTTCTTCGCTTCGGGGTTGTGGAAGGAGGCTTGAGTTTAGGAGTATTGACAGATGCTTCCGCAGAATTAGCAATTTATAAAATAAGATAAAAACATTTACTTAAAATAACTACGGCTTTCTCAGATGAGAAAGCCGTAGTTATTTATTATGTTATTAGAATTATCTCACAGGTACACTACTAAAATTCAATGCCACTTTCAGATTCATATCAGAACTTGTCTGGCTCTTAAGCTCATAAACCGTTCTTACCGTTAAACCTGAACTTTTCACTACAGAATCGAGGAAACCAGTGTCATTATTTAAATCTAAATTTAAACTTGAAGAATTGGTATCAATAGCTGATCTAGAAGCTACTAATTTTTCACCCGTTCCGTTCGAAGAGATATAGATTTTTACAGATTTTAGTGCGCTTAAATTACCACCACTTGGTGAAGCTACAGAGATTTTAGCATCTGAAATTCTTACGTCTTTAATCTGCGCATTGTTGTTTCCGCCCACCCAGGTCTGCACATTTGATGCAGTGGCTGTAGAAGAAACCTCTTTATCTGTAGGTACTCCCGTAGATATCAAAACATTGGTTGTGTACGGAAATGTATTTTGTACAATCGACTGTACCGCACCACAACTCGTCAATACCATTGTGGAAACTATTGCTAATGAAAATATATTTTTCATACTATTAAAATTTGAAAATTACATTTGCATAAACTATACCAATTTATTCTATTCTCACAGAAAAACGCCCCATATTATCTCCTTCTGCCATCAGATTTTTCCCGATGATAAGCCAAACTTCACCTTTTTCTGAAATTTTATAAGAAATTTCTCTTCCAAACGGTCCGTCGTATTTTCCTTCGGGTGTTTTAATTTGATTAAAACGAATATTCATATTATTATTTTCAGGAACAATATTCGCTTTCAGTTGATCTTTCTTGTAATTTGCTATTCTTACAACTACTTTTTGAATCTTATCTGTAAATTCACATTCTAATGTACTTGGAAGTTTCTCTCCATCAACCAGTTTTACGATTTCGCCATTTTGCTTGCTTAAACTTTCATCTGATTTTGTATTTACCGATTGTAAAGTATCATTATTCATTTTCTCATTGGCAGAATCTAATGATAAAGTATTTGAAGACTGTTCCGAAACTATCACTGAATCTTTTTTATTTTCTTGTGAAGAAACCGCTTTTTTACAGGACACAATCAATAAAAGACTTACTAATAAAACTGAATTTTTCATAACAATTTATTTTTGAATGGTTTCATAATAAAGAATTTTAGATAAAAAAGTAGGTGTGATTCCTAGCTTACTTTTTTCTAAAACTTGTTTTTTAAGGTCAATATTCTTTTTTTCTTCAGCGTATTTTAAAAGATATTTTTCATTAAAATTAATCGAGTTGATATGATAATCGACCACAAAATCGGAACGTTTCATATTTTGAGAGGTTATGATTCCGCCCCAATTGATAAAACTACATACTAAAACCATTCCATAAAAACACCAGCTCATCGAGTTAAAAAGAAAAGCATTTGTTTTTTGAGTCTGAACTTTCACAAAAGTTAACGTCAATCCTATCAAACATAATATTAGGAAAGCATAAACGCCAAAACGCTTGTAAGTAAAGCCTAAATTAACAATATATTCTGTGTTTTTTAATATTGCCGAAATTACCAAAACTGCATTCAAAACAATCCAGATTTTTACTAAATTTTTCATTAGACCCGCTTTAGGATCAAAGTTGAAATTTGACTTAAAATAGAACATAATCACCAAAATTGCCATTACAATAGACACAATTACCGCGCCTACTCTTTCGTGCGTTTCTTCAGAAAGCTGGCTCGGAGTTTTTACGGTTTCATAAAACTGCTCATAATTAAATGTAATTATAAAAAACAGCAGTAAAATATTTAATGAAATGAAAGAAATCACACCGCTCATTCTTTCGGTGTTCAGATCTAGAAAAGAATAAGTTGGCTTCTGAATTTTATGCTTATCTTGAAAATCATTATTTAGAATGTGGTTTTGTTTATAAATCATTTTTTCTACATAATAACTCCAATAATTAAAGGCAATAAAAAATCCTAAAACAGAAATACAGAACAATTGCCAAACATTAATTTCAAGCTCAAAATCAGTAAAAATGCTTGCAAAATGATCACTTCCCATCGAATAGACTCCAAAAAAAACTGAAATAAAAATCAAAGGAATTCCTACAAAAGCCAACGCTTTTTGCCAAACTCCGGACATATTTCTTTTCGGAAGCCAATCATCAAAGCTGAAAATTCTGCATATAAACGTGAAACAATTGACTATAAAAACAGGAATCAGCAACAGGACCTTCAAACGTTTGTTTTTTGATCGGAAAGAAAGCAGCAAAAGCGAAACTACCAATGCCAGAAACGAGCTAAAGTCGCCAAACCAAGCAAAAGCAATACTCGACAAAATACTTGTCGCAAATAGCAGAAGAAAAGTTTTGCTGCGGTTTCTTTCCGGAGTTTTAATAAGCGTTAATACTGAGTATAGAACGCCTAAAATACCAAGATTTAAGCCTACATTTTCGTTATAAAATAAAACGATAAATGCAATGGTGCTAAGAAATATATAGTGATGTGTTTTCATAAGATTGAGTTTGAGGGTAAGCTTAAGATTAATAGAATACAGGAGTTTCTTTTTGCTTGATAAAATCTTTCAAAGTATCGAAATTTTGCCAAAGAAGTTCTTCGAAATTCCAATGATGGAAAGTTTTCATTTGTTGACCTTTTTTGAAAGCTTGTAAATAGTTTTTAAAAAATTCAGGGAAAACGATTGTTCCTAAAGCAAGAACACCAAGAAGGTAAGCGCTGCGTTTTCCGTTTCCGAAAAGAAGATACTGCATTGCAATTTCATCCTGAATATTGGTGCTGCAATCGGTAATCAGGTGATAAACATCGTGATTTTCCATCTTCGGAATCATTCTGAAACCATGATTTTTGTAAAATTCACCTAATGTTCGTCCCAAAGAATCTTGTTTGAAACTCAACAGTTGCTCTTCATTGAACTGCCATTGTCTTTTTTTCTTTTTGAAATATTTCCTGTACTGTTTTTGGGAATTTTCGTACATGAAAATAATAAATTTTGTGCGTAATTTTTTCATAGTTTATGTATTTAATAAAATTCTAAAAAGTAGGATATGAAAAGCCACAGTGGAGCAAAAAATGGTAATGAAACGGAGAACCAAAAGCCAAGATTGAATAGATTTTTTCGAAAGTCATCGGTATTTTCTTTATTGTGATTAAGATCTTCCGTAACACCTAAAGAATAAAATAAATTTGCGAAAACAATCATTATTAAATATCCTATTCCTTGAAAAGCAATAGTAAATAATGTAATTTCAAAATCTTCATCATAAGGCATAATAAGATTTACTCCAACAATAACATAAAGAACAAATGCAATAATTCCTGAGATAAACAATCCTAAATTATAGAGGTATCTTTTATCATTCCACCATTTTCTAATTTGAGATTCTGTAAGACTTGAAGATGAGCTCATATTGTATTTTTTAAGTAATTAAAAACCCATTAGAAAAATTCCTAGATAGAAATACAGAATTGCGATTGGAATATTTATACATATAATTAATGATGCTTTCATACAATCTTTTAAGTAAGGTTGATTAAATAATCCATAAATAATTAGTATAGCAATCACAACCAAATTAACTGGAGTCGCAAAAAGTAAAAGCACAAATCCATAGGAAGCAAAAGCCTCAATTTTAGTAACTAAATATCCAAAAAGACAAATATTTCCTAATATAAAGAAGAGCCAAAAGGATATCTTCCCTACAGTAATAATATCTTTATTTTTCATCTTTAAAATTTTAAGCTTGAGTTAAAGTAAAAACTGTAATTTCCGGACGCACCATAAATCTTACCTGATAAGAATGTCCTAAAGCTCGGTTGATGTACAACATTCTTCCATCTTTTAAATCAATTTCTCCGGAAACATATTTTCTGTTTTCCACCGGAAGAATTGGAGTAATCATTCCCGGAATTCGGCATTGTCCACCATGAGTATGACCACTTAAAATCCAGCCTTGATAACCGTTCCAGACATCTTTGTCGCAAACATCGGGATTATGACAAAGCACAAGATTTGCTTTTTCAGGATTGTAATCTTTCATCACTTTCATCGGATCAAAATTGGGTGACCACAAATCATCAAAACCGATAATATTTAAACCATGAGATTCTGTTTGTTCATTTTTAAGCATTGTTACACCATTGTTTTGAAGAATGCGGTAAATTTCTTCCGAAGAGCCCAAATCTTTCCAGTTTTTTCCATAATCATGATTTCCCAGAATTCCGAAAGTTCCAAGTTTTCCATAAATTGCTTTTGCCATTACTTTTTCTAAGTTTTTGTGATCTTCTTCCGTACCGTGATTGACATAATCGCCGGTGTAAACCACAAAATCAGGATTAAACTCTTCAGCTTTTTGAAAAGATTCAATCAAAAAATTCCAGTCGAATCTGTTTCCGACGTGTAAATCTGAAATCTGCATCAGAATTTTTCCTTCTAACTCTTCAGGTAAATTTTTAATGGGAAGTTTCCGTTCAACAAACTCTACCCAAAAAGGCTCGATCTGCCAAGAATAAAGAAAAGGCAAAGCTCCAACCGCCGAAAGCTGTAAAAGTCTTTTAAGAAAATGTTTTCTTGTCATTATTTTTAAAAATAAAAATTAACTTCCGGCAAAAGGTGTCCCGAAAAGGCCTACTGCAAGCTCCACCCAAGTAAGAATCAGCACAAACAAAACCACAACGCATAAGAGAATTTTATAGGTTCTGTTTTTTACAATTCTACGAATCAAATCGATGATAAGGGCTGTACCAAATAAGAGAATTCCTGCAATAAGAAAATCGGAGGAAGACCAGCTGAATTCTTTAGAAAATAGATTTCCAAGTACCGCAACTCCCATTATTAGAGCGGGTACAGAATAAATCATTGTTGTTTTTTGTTTTTGTGTCATCATACTATTTTTAATTTTATTTATTTAAAGTACTTTGTATTTCAAAGTTGATTTTCAAAAAAATATAGACTTTATCTGCCTATTAATTTTTCTAATGCATCAAGATGTTCGGTAAATGCAATTCTTCCCGATTGCGTTACACGATATGAAGTTTTAGGTTTTTTGCCTACAAATTCTTTTTTCACTTCAATATAATTGGCTTTTTCTAATGCATTGCTGTGACTTGCCATATTTCCGTCTGTAATTTCAAGAAGGTTTTTCATTTCAGAAAAATCAACCCAGTCGTTCACCATAAGAACGGACATAATGCCCAATCTTACACGGCTTTCGAATTCTTTGTTGAGTTGACTGATGTTAATCATTACTTAATATTTTAGTTAATCAGCTAAAATGTCTTTAGTTTTAAAAATTATTATTTAGATTTCCCTTAATGATTGATAAACTCAAACATTACTTTAAACATATTATATAAATTCATGAAAAAGAATAAGAGCGCATTTATAATAATAAAGCTAAAAACTAGAATTATTACTTTAACCAGCCTATATTTAGAAATCATAAGCCCATTTTTATTTATACTTCTTATGCATAATCAAGCCATACACAATATGCAAAATGCCAAAGCCAAATGTCCATGCAACCAACCCCCACCCAAGAAAAAACAAAGAAATGAGTCCCAAACCAATCTGACAATATCCTAAATATTTCACATCAGTTAAAGTATATCGCTCTGCATTTACCAACGCCAATCCGTAAAAAATCAAAGTAGCCGGAGCAACCAATGAAAAAAGATGATGGTATAATAAACCCAAACAAACAAATCCACCCGTTACTAAAGGGATTGCAAAGGTAAACAAAAGTCTTTTGGTTGTCGCATCCCAGATTTTCAAACCTTTTCTCTTGCTTTTATTGGTTGTAAAAAAATATCCGCTTAAAACAGCAACTACCAGAATTACAGTTCCGGTAACAACCAGCTCATTGACCATACTTTTACTAAAAGTGATTCTGTCGCCGTCAAAATAATTGAGCCCTTCCCTTTCAAAAACATAATAAACATAAGCAGCACCAATTATTGCTGCTAAACCAGCAACAACTCCGGATAACCCGCTTAATGAAATAAACCTTGAAGATCGTTCCATCATGGAACGAATGTGCGATAAGTCTTCGTGATAGTTTTTTGATTCCATATAAAAGAACTTTGAATTACAAAGTTATATTTAATTTTCAAATACCAAAACTTTTATTGAAATATTTTGTTCAAATTCTTAACTTTAAAAAAACGTATCATATGGATAAAGAAACTTTACGATCAGAAATATTCAGGCATTTGGATGGCGTAGTTACAGCACCCATCGTAGCTTCGTTAATGAAAAAAGAAATCATTGCTTTCATTATCGAGCAAAAAAAAATGACTTTGAGCGAGCTTTCTGAAGAGTTTAAAGCCAATGAAGGTTATTTGAATGTCGCTATTCGAGCTTTGGCATCGCAAGGCTTTTTAAATTATGAGGTCGATAATAAAACTGACTGTATCTTATTTTCAACTAATGATAAAACACAATTTTTACAAAAATATAGTTTGCTCTACCTTAAAGTTATTTCTTTTCTAAAACACTCTACTGATATTAAAAATCAGATCAACGAAAATTCATTTATCGAAGAATTTACACGATTGAGTGATTCTGTGAAAGATCATTTTGGAATTCAGCTTTCTGATGATATTGCAGAAAAAGAAATTCAGACGCAGATTTTAAAACATATTGAAGGTTGCATCATCGGTCCGGTCATTGTGTATCTGGGAATGACGGGAATGTTTCATAAATACTTTATGGAAACATCATTTCAGGCAGCAGAGTTTCATAAAAACTCAGAAAATTTTGAAGTAATTTTAGATTTTCTGACTTATTTGGGTTGGTTTAAAAAGACTGGTGATAACTATAAATTTACAGAAACCGGAATTTATTTTGCCAAAAGAGCTCCATCTTATGGCGTTACGGTTTCCTATCTTCCGTTGCTCAACAAAATGAATGATCTTTTGTTTGGTGATGCTTCAAAAATAAGAGAAATTTCAGATGGCGAAGACGAAATTCATGTTGATCGTGCAATGAATGTTTGGGGAAGTGGTGGTTCACATTCCAATTATTTTAAGGTGGCAAATGATTTTATAATTCAAATTTTTAATCAACCTATTCATCTGCAACCGAAAGGTGTTTTAGATATGGGTTGCGGAAATGGCGCTTTCATTCAACATATATTTGAGACCATAGAAAGATATACAATTCGAGGGAAAATGCTCGAAGAGTATCCTTTATTTTTGGTAGGTGCAGATTACAACCAAGCCGCTTTGAAAGTAACCAGAGCTAACCTCATCAACAACGATATCTGGGCAAAAGTAATTTGGGGTGATATCGGAAATCCGAAACAATTAGCTGATGATTTAAAAGAAAAATATGAAATTGATCTTTCAGATTTACTGAATATCAGGACGTTTTTAGACCACAACAGAGTTTGGAAAGTTCCGGAAAACAATCATCCTACAAGAATCAGCACTTCAACCGGAGCATTTTCTCATCGCGGAAAAAGACTTCCGAATAATTTGGTTGAAGAAAGCCTGAAAGAGCATTTGGAGCTTTGGCTTCCCTACATCAGAAAAAATGGACTTTTAATCATAGAGCTTCATGCTTTAGACTCTAAACTAACGAGCGAAAATTTAGGAAAAACACCTGCTACAGCGTATGAAACTACACATGGATTTTCTGATCAATATATTCTGGAAGTAGATGTTTTTAAAAAGATTTGTCTGGAAACAGGCTTGCAGATTGATAAAGAATTATTCAGAAAATTTCCGAATTCTGAGTTGGCAACGGTTTCAATTAATTTATTGAAGAGTTAAATTTCAATAAATCTCACGGAGATTTTTTACAATTTTACATCTGTTAAACCTATATAGTCCGCGAGAAAAAAAATATAAAATTAAACGAATAAAAAATGATATTTAAAACGATAGAGACTGAGCGTCTTTTGATTCAAAAACTGGATTCTGAAATAATGAATCAGATTTTTGAACTTAATAATGACGAAGAGATCAAGAAAACACTCGGTATTATAACAGAGGAAGAGTTTGACCGACAGAAAAAAATTCATCAAAAAGGTTATGAATCTTACAATCAAAAAATGTTGAATTTTCAGATTGTAGAAAAGCAAAGCTCAGTAATTATTGGGAATTGCGGTTTTCATACCTGGAATCCTCAGCATCATCGTGCAGAAATTGGCTATGCATTGAATGCTGATGAATTTAAAAACAAGGGGTATATGAAAGAAGCTGTTGAAAAAGTGATTGAGTTTGGCTTCGAAGAAATGCAACTCAACAGAATTGAAGCATTAATTGATGAAAACAACACACCTTCAAAAAAACTGTTAGATCATTTTGGTTTTACCCGAGAAGGAAATCTTCGTGGTCATTATTTGGTGGATGGAATTTTTGAAGATTCAGTATTATATTCTTTACTGCAATCTGAATACAAAAAATAAGCGTTGAAAATCTCAACGCCTATTTTTTATTTTGCTCTTAATCTTTCTTTAATTGCCTCGATATTTTTCTTGGCAGAATCTTCAAGAATTAAACTTGCACTCATATGAATTCTTGCTGGCATTAATTCATTGAAATGTTCTGTTCCTTCCCAAGAAACTTTTTTAATTAAAGCTAAAGCGTCTTCACTTCTTGTAGACAGCGTGTTTAAGAATTTCTCCAATTTAGAATCCATTTCTGCAATGTTTTCTGAAACTGAGTGATAAATATTGTGCTGCACTGCCCATTCTGCCGATCTGAAATCTGCATCAATTGCCATTGCCGAAAACTGAGATTTTCCGATCTTTCTTTCTACATAAGGCCCGATCACAAAAGGTCCGATTCCCAAATTGATTTCTGTTAAAGCTAAAGCAGAATCTTTGGTTGCAAAACAATAATCTGCTCCACAAGCTAATCCTACTCCACCTCCGGTAGTTTTTCCCTGAACTCTTACCACTACTATTTTCCCACAGTTTCTCATCGCATTTAAAACTTTGGCAAAACCACCAAAGAATTTGGTAGATGCTTCCAATTCTTCGATTGCCAAAAGCTCATCAAAACTTGCACCTGCGCAGAATGCTTTTTCACCTTCACTTTTTACAAGAATTGCTTTTACTTCTTTTTTAGCTCCTTCTTCTAAAATTGTTTCAGCTAATTTTTCAAGAATAGTCCCAGGAAGGGCATTACTTTTTGCTGTTCCGAAAGTAATTTCGGCAATATTATTTTTAATTTCTGATGTTACAAAATCACTCATTTTTAGTCTATATTCGATTTATACAAAAGTACTAAATAAAGGACTTTTGAGAAAACTAATGCTATGATTTTTAATTCTTAAAAAATATAAATTAAAATTACACCAGTATAAATACTGATTTTCAAATACCGTATTTGTACTCTATTTTATTCTAACCGAAATCCGTTATTTTGTGACAAATAAAAAAGTTTTCAAACTAATTCCCATGAAAACTTATATTATGCTACAAGTTTTCAAAAAACGATTCTAGGCATAAATGAAAATTCCCCGTTCTTCGGGGAATTAATTTTTATAGGAAGACGCTTTATCTATTTTTTTCCGTACAGCAACATTCTTTTAAATGCATAAATTGCAGGAAATCTATCAAATTTTTCAGCAATACGTTTTTTATATTCACTGATAAATTTCTCTTGGTGTATCTCATCTAATCTTTCCAAATAGGGAATCAAAGCCGAACCTGAAATAAACTGAAATAGCTTTTCTGCATCATCAGCAATAATCGGATATACTTTTATAGAGATATTTAAATCTTTCAACCCGGCATCAAACATCATTTTAGCATATTCATCCAGACTTAAAACCGGGGAAACCCTGTTCCAATGTTGAAGTTGCGTCTTGTAAGGTTCCTCTGAAGCAAGTTGAAACAGAATTTGGTTAAGAATATTGCCAGCCTGAACCGGCATTTGAACAGCGAATTGCCCGTTCTCACTTAACAAAGAAAGCAATTTGGTAAACAATTTCTTGTGATCATCCGACCATTGCAAAGCAGCATTGCTAAAAATTAAATCCCATTTTTCCTCAGAATCATATAATTCTTCAACAGTTTTTTGCTTAAAACTTAAACGGTTATTCTCAAACAAATTAGATTCCGAAAGCATTTCGGTAGAAGAATCAATTCCTAAAAATTCGGCATTTTCAAATTTTTCTGAAAGTATATGAGTTTGTTCGCCCGTTCCACAACCAATGTCTATTGCTTTTTTGAGATTATCAGGTGAAATTAAATTCATCAAATCGAAAAAAGGCTGATAACGGATATTTTTAAATTGATTATAAACTTCAGGATTCCAGGGCATATTATTATTTTTAGTTGGTGAAATTATTTGTTCTTTAAAGCTAAAATATACTTATCGATATACCAATCTTTTTCTTTGGATTTATACTGCTGAATATATCTTGGATGTTCCAAAACAGTCATTTATTTAAACAAATTAGCTTCCTGATTTAGTTTTGAAATAAAATTGGCATTCTTTTTCCCTAAAATAAACACTTCAGAAGTATCAAGATTTAAACTGATATGTTTTTTCAAAGAATCAATCATAAAATCTTTTACATCATTGAAGAGCTCTTTATCGTCATAATAATTAGCATTAATCCAGTTTCCTTTTGATTTTCTTACGATTGCCAAAGGAAACGGAGAGTTGATATAAATATCTCTGTAAAATTCATCTGCACCTCCATAAGCTGCAATCATATCATAAATGAAAACCGAAGAAACTTCATGCGTATAGGCAGATTCCATTTTAATACCGCAGACGCTTTCCAAACGTTTTGTATCGGTAAACGGAACTCCGGTAACTCCCGCTCCGTGACGACTTGGGTTAATTCCAATTAGAAATTTTCTATGGTTTGAATCATTGTAATATTTATGATAAAACTTTTCCATAACAACCATTGTCTCAGGATTATCCAAATACGGATTTAATACCTGGAAATCGTCGGGCAATTTTCCGGAATAGTGCAAGTTTTTATTGAACTCTATAATTTTTTCAGCAAACGTATTATTCATACAATCGATTTAAGAAAGAAAAACAAAATTCTGAGGTTGGTCATTTTCGTCTTCTTCGTCATCATCCTCTTCGTCACTTAAGGCTAATTCAATGTCGATAAACTGAATATACAGACCACAGATTTTTCCTTTCGCATCATAAGCAAAATAGACAGGATAAGATCCGTCCCCAAAGCCACTCGCAAACATTGGAATTTGAAATTCAGTATTTGGAATTGTCCAGTTTATCCAATCACCTGCATCTCTTTGATTTTTTGGGTTTTCTTTATAACTCTTAGCAAACAATTCTGCAAAGTAGTCGTCATAAATATTATCTACATTCAAATCAGCTATGAATTTATCAAACTCAGGAAGTGCTTCTGCATCTGCAATGCAACCTAATCCGGCATCAACATGAAATCCGAAAAAATCATCTTCTTTTACTCCATCAAGATTTTCATTTCCAATTAAAGCTTCCTGATAGCGAACTGGTTTTTCATCAGTAAACTTTACCTTTACAGCAGCATATCTGTCACCCCAATCTTTAGATTTTACCACGGCAATAGTTACCGGAAAATTTCCTTTTGGAGCTTCAATAAAATACGGTTTTTGCTTTGAATTCAGAAAAACCAAGGGATCTCTTACTACCACTTTTCCGGAAGGCAACGAAACATTTCCTATTTCCATAACTTCCATTTTTTCACCTGCAATTTCTTCTAACGTGAAGTATGATTCCAAATCTGTAGGGCAAGTAAGAATATGTTTTACTTCTGCATATTTCTGCATCCAGTTTTCTTCCATGATAAAATACTTTTTGAATTGATTTTAAGCTTGAAAATAATGAATAAAAATTAAGATATGAAATGTGGAGTGTGTTTTAACAAAAGATTATAAAAAAACAGTGTAACAAAAATTGCTACACTGTAAAGTTTTTATATTGTTAAATTTAAATCAATCCAAACTGCTCAAAATGATGCGTAAAATGCTTTTTGTGCATCAGTTCCCACATTTCTTTATTCAATTTTCCGAACACAAAATTCATATGTTCTGCTTGTGGATTTTCTCTATAATAAATCGAGAATCTCTTTAGATTATCTAAAAAAGACTGTTTTGCAACGTCAAGATTTTTATGCTTCAATTCTAACAAAGTTTCATCTTCAGACAAGTAAGGTGCAGGGAAATCTTTCGGCATCTTTCTGTGATTGTAAAGCGAATCCTGCCATTTTTCCAGTTGTTCTTCCGGAGTGAAACATTTGTCGGCTTCCGGTTCGCCTAAGCTTACCAAAACGCCATGTTCCAAATGCTCAATCATTTGTTGAGGAGACATTTTACCCCAACTTGGTTGACTGTTTTCAGATAATCCTTTTACAATTTTCTGAACATTTTTAAGGTCGATGAAAGGAGACTGCTTTGCCACCAATGTTAAAATTGTAGCTACACAAACAATTTCATCTCTTTGATTCACAACCTCAACCAACCATTTTACAACACCGGAAGGAATATTTCTTCCTTTTACTCCACGGTTGATTTTTTCTTTCGCCGTTAAATAAACCGTAATCGTATCTCCCGCATAAACAGGTTTGAAGAATGAACAGTTTTCTAATCCGTAGTTCGCGATAACAGGACCTTTTTTACCTGAAACGAACAATCCAGCCGCTGCAGAAAGGATGAAATATCCGTGAGCAACTGTTTTATCGAAAATAGTTCCCGTTAAGCTCGTTGCATCTGTGTGTGCGTAGAAATGATCCCATGAAACATTAGAGAAATTTACGATATCCGCATCAGTAACCGTTCTACCCGCTGTTTCCAGAGAATCTCCGACCTCAACTTCTTCAAAATATTTCTGGAAAGGATGTTTATCTGAATATTTTTTCTCAGCACCTTGCTGATATACTTTTGTGATCGCCGTCAAAATATCAGGAGAACCTTGAATTGCTGTTTTTTGAAGGAAAAAATGAAGACCGTTCAGTCCTCCCATTTCCTCACCGCCTCCTGCTCTACCAGGACCTCCGTGCATCAAAGTCGGAAGTGGAGAACCATGACCTGTACTTTCTTTCGCATTATCTCTGTTTAACACGAAAATTCTACCGTGCTGAGACGCCATTTTCCAAGAAGTTTGTGCAACGAATTTCTCATCATGAGAAATGATTGAACCTACCAAACTTCCTTTTCCTCTTTTTGCCAACGCTGCAGCTTCTTCCGCATCTTTGTAAGGCATTAACGTAGAAACCGGACCAAAAGCTTCGACATCGTGAGAGATATTTTTAGTAAATGGAGAATCATTTAAGAACAATTTAGGAGACATAAATGCACCGTTTTCGTAATCTGCATCTATAAGCTCGTGCTTTCCGTCATAAACAAGTTCATTTTCAGTTTTCAGAATGTCTACTTTTCTTAAAACTTCGTCGTACTGTTGTTTTCCGACCAAAGAACCCATTCTGGTTTCTCTGCTCAAAGGATTTCCGATTTTTGTCTGGTCTAAAGCTTTAGATAAAGCATTCTGAACATCCCCAATCAAATTTTCAGGAACAATAATTCTTCGGATTGCCGTACATTTTTGTCCGGCTTTCGTAGTCATTTCGTTACGAACTTCTTTGATGAACAAATCAAATTCCGGAGTTCCCGGTTTTGCATCCAATCCAAGAATTGAACAGTTTAAAGAATCTGCCTCCATATTAAAACGAACAGAATTTCCTGAAACAGAAGGCAAAGCTTTTAATTTTCGACCTGTTGTTGCAGAACCTGTAAATAATACAGAATCTCCATCCTGAACATAATCCAGAATATTTCCCGGCTCACCACAAACCAATTGAAGAGCACCTTCAGGAAGAACTCCACTTTCAATCATATCCTGGAAAACCGCATTCGTTAAATAAGAACCATAAGGCGAAGGCTTCACAATACTTGGAACGCCCGCCAACAAAGAAGTCGACAGTTTTTCCAACATTCCCCAAACAGGAAAATTGTAAGCATTAATCTGTATAGAAACTCCTTCACTCGGCGTCAAAATGTGAGTTCCCAAGAAAGTTCCGTTTGCAGAAATTTTCTGGGTTTCCCCATCTACCCAAAATGGAGTATTCGGAAGCATTCTCTTTGCCAATCCTGAATAGGTGAAAAAAGTACCGAACCCCCCTTCAATATCAACCCAAGAATCTGCATGAGTTGCTCCTGTTTTATATGATAATTCGTAATATTTTTTCTTTCTTTCTAAAAGGTAAAGCGCCACTTTTTTCAACATTTCTCCACGATCATAGAACGTCATTGAAGAAAGGTTTTTGTAACCTACTGTTCTTCCGTAGTCTAAAGCCTGTTCAAAATTCAGTCCTTCCGTATCAGAAACAGCAACCTGCTCTCCCGTCACGGCATTGTATAAAGGAATTCCTTTTCCGGTACCTTCTACCCATTCGCCGTGGATATAGTTTTTTAATTTTTCCATATAGTATTTAGTTTAACAATGTATCAATTTAACAGTTTACCAATGAGATTCTTCACTTCGTTCAGAATCACAAATTGCAAAATTGTTACATTGATATATTGGTATATTATTACATTTCTTTATTTCGGTTCCTGATAAGGAAACAATTTCACCAAACCTTCATACAAACTTCTGTGAAGAATGGTTGCGTGATTGTCTGTTTCCATCATTTTATATTCTAACGTCCAGTTTTTCTTTCCTGCTTTTTTCAAAACATCATAGAAAGCTTCAGCATCTTTTATCATTACAGGATGTTCACCTTTTCCGACAGAAACATAAATAAATTTCTTTGTATCCGGAATTTTAGCTAACAATTGAGGAGCCTGTTTCAAAAGACTTTGATCATCCCACCACAAACTCGGGCTGATGATAAAATAATTATTAAACATTTCAGGTTTTTTCAGCAAAATTTCTGTTGCTAAAAGTCCGCCAAGAGATTGTCCGAAGATATAGGTATCGGTCGTTTTAAACTGACTTTCGATATAAGGTTTTAATTCTTTTTCCAGGAAATTAATAAACTTATCAGAATGTCCGGTCGTAGGATAATCTTTCTGTAAATCTTTTAAGTCGGTATGAAATGTGAAATCTCTTTTTCTGTCAATATTGGCAATTCCCACAACAATTGTTTCCGGCATTGCATACATTTGATTGAAGAACTGCATCAATCCTGTAACATGGATAAAATCTTCGTTCATGCTTCCATCCAAAAGATAGATAATCGGGTAAGATTTTGTTTTATCAAAATTTTGTGGAAGATAGATGTTTAGCGTTCTTTCTTCATTTAAAATTTTCGACTTTAGTGTTCTGATTTCTCCAATAGTCAATGGTTTTACATTTGCCGTCTGAGCAAAAGCCACAGATTGAAATGTAAATAGAATACTGCAGAAAATGAGAAGTTTTTTAATCATTTTTTATTTTTTGTGCAAATTAACTTTATTTGTCTATTTTATTGAACCTAACGGCTTTTGAAAACCTATTAGGTTTGGATACTCTTCAAATCATTTCACATCATCCCAAATGCTGTAATCCACAACTTTCGTAGGGATTTGATGAACATATTCTGTAAATGGTTCGCAAGGCAGAATTGCATATTTTCCTTCTCTTGCCAATTCCTGATAGAGTTTTGTTCCTTCCGTTTTCCATTTGATCATTTCATCGGAAACATCACGGATAATTTTTGCAGGACTTCCCACAATTAATTTTCTTGCATCACATTTGAAATTTGCAGGAACAAAAGCCAATGCGCCGATGATACATTCATCACCGATTACGGCTTTATCCATCACCACAGCATTCATTCCTACCAGACAATTTCTACCGATATGTCCGGAATGAATAATCGCACCATGACCGATGTGTGCAGATTCTTCCAAAATCGTTTCAATACCCGGAAAAACATGAAGCGTACAGTTTTCCTGAACATTCGCACCGTCTTTAATGATAATTTTACCCCAATCGCCACGAATAACTGCATTGGGACCAATATAAACTTCTTCGCCAATTTCCACATTTCCGATAATTACCGCTTGTGGATGAACGTATGCAGATGATTTAATGATGGGGCGAATGCCGTAATATGAGTAGATATTCATAAATTTTTAATTCAAAATTTCATTTAACAATCTATCAGTTTACCAATGTACTAATGTGAAAGCTCCGCACAAAAATTGTTACACTGATACATTGCTAAATTGTTACATTATTGAAAAAGTTATACTTTTTCAATTACCATTGCATAACCTTGTCCGACACCGATACAAAGGGTACACAATGCATATTTTTTATCTTGCTTTTGAAGTTCTATTGCGGCAGAACCAATAATTCTCGCTCCCGAAACTCCAAGCGGGTGACCAATCGCAATAGCTCCTCCGTTTGGATTGACTCTTGAATCATCATCTTTCAACCCTAAACTTCTTGTTACTGCTAAAGATTGAGCGGCAAATGCTTCGTTCAATTCAATGATATCCATATCATCTAATGAAAGATTCAGTCTTTTTAATAATTTTTGAGTCGCTTCAACAGGTCCGATTCCCATGATTCTCGGTTCAACACCGGCAACAGAAGATCCTAAGATTTTTGCTTTTGGTTTTAAACCATATTTTTTAACCGCTTCTTCACTTGCTAAAATAAGAGCTGCTGCTCCATCATTCATTCCTGAAGCGTTTCCGGCAGTTACTGTTCCTTCTTTTCTGAAAGCCGGACGAAGTTTTCCTAAGCCTTCCATTGAAGATGTAGGTTTGATAAATTCGTCTTTATCGAAAATTTTTGGATCGCCTTTCTTTTGTGGAATTTCAACTTTTACAATTTCTTCCTCCAGTCTTCCGCTTTCCTGAGCTTTAGTTGCTTTTTGTTGTGACCAAAGGGCAAATTTATCCTGATCTTCACGGCTGATATTGTGCATTTCTGCTAAATTTTCAGCAGTGTCTCCCATTGCATCAACACCATACATTTCTTTCATTTTGGGATTCACAAATCTCCATCCGAAAGTCGTATCAAACATCTGACTGTCTCTTCCAAAAGCTGTGCTTGGTTTTGACATTACATAAGGTGAACGAGTCATGTGTTCTACTCCACCTGCAATGTAAATTTCACCTTCCCCGGAAGCAATCGAACGGAAAGCATTTGCCACCGCAGACATTCCTGAAGCGCACAATCTGTTTACCGTCTCACCTCCGATTTTGTAAGGAAGTCCGGCCAGTAAAAGTCCCATTCTTGCTACATTTCTATTGTCTTCACCCGCTTGGTTAGCACATCCGAAAATCACGTCTTCGATTTCCTCAACAGGAACTTCTGGATTTCTTGCCACAATTTCTTTAATAACAATAGCTGCCAAATCGTCGGCTCTGACTTCCGAAAGACCTCCGTTTAATTTTGAAATAGGAGTTCTGATGTAATCTATGATGTATACGTTGTTCATAATTTTAATTTGAAAAAATTTGAGAATGAAGCAATTTTAAAATTACCAAATTCTCGTTTTTTATTTATTTGTTTTTATTTCTTATTTCCAAAACCTGTTGTAAGGTATAAGGTTCATATTTGAAATCCTTTCCGAACATCCTCTGAGCATTCTCTTCAACGGTAGAATCAAATCCGGCATCTCTTCTTCTTTTATTCACGTTTTTAGGATCTTGAACAGGCCATACAAAATTGATAAAGATTTGTTTTCCATCCTTATCTTTAGTCATTTCTCCTTTGCCTTGTGTTCCGTAGATCTGTTCTTTGTTTTCATTCATCAGATATCTGTCTTCCATCATGGCAACCCATGTGAAGGGAATTTCTTTCTTTTTTCCGGCTTCCTTAATAACAGGCAGAAATTTTCCGATTTTGGTTGAATGCTGGATCACATACCATGCTGCCTGATTCGTAGGTTCTCCTACCAATGTTTTGCCTGGGTAGCCATATTGTGAAATAATTTTTTCAATTTTCTGCATATTCAGGCTGTCGTGTTCTGCAACCAGTTGCCAGCCTTTGTTTTTAAACTCTTCTTCATCGATATTCAGATCTTTTAACAACTTTTCCTTTTTTTCGGGAGTTATTTCGGAGTCAAAAAGCATTCTATACCCCTGATCCACCTTCATAATTTGATCGAGTTCCTTTTTCAATACCTCGTTTACTTTCTGCTGAGCATTGATCAGAAAAGTTGAAATTCCGAAAAGCAGTACAACTATTTTTTTCATTCTGGTTAACTTGATGTATGGTTAGTTTTTTTTATAATTCCGTTACTTTTTTTCCAATTTTATAGACTGTTCCGACAAATTTTGCAACCAATTCTTCGCTTTGATTGGTAATTTTAATGTCGTAAACAGCAGTTTTTCTTGTATCGTTTACCAAGATACTTTCTGCTCTGAAAACATCACCCTCTTTTCCTGCTTTAGTAAAATTGATGATACAGTTCAGTGCCACAGCAGCATCTCCGGAATTATTGGACGAAAATGCCAATGCAGAATCTGCAAAAGCAAACGTAACGCCTCCGTGAACCGTTTTAAGCCCGTTGATCATATCTTTCTTAATGGGCATTTCCAGTAAACAATAATTTTCTCTGATTTCGATTATTTTGATATTCATCCATTGGGAAAAATAATCCTGATCGAACATATATTCTGCAACCTGTCTTGGATTCATTTCTAATTTACACTTGTTATTTCATATAATTCATCAACCAATTTGTCATAAATGCTCATGGTTTTACCAAGAATTATTTGCTCATATGAAAGATTTTCTGAATTTGATGGATTTTCAGTTTGATAAGAAGCGTTTAAATCAATGCCATTTTCAGCAGCTAATCGTTTTACCAGCTCTTTATATTTATCATTAAATTTCCCTAATAATCCAAGTTTTTCCTGATAATCATCTATCGAAGAAAGTTCTTGAATTATGTATTCTTTTTCAATGAGAAGCCTTGTTTCCAATTCGGCTCTGAATCCATCTATATCCATTTTTTTAATGTAAAAATTTAACAATGTAACAAGTTTACCAATAAAATGCTTCGACAAGCTCAGCATGGCAGTGCGATTGCTACATTGTTAGATTGGTATATTATTACATTTTACGTAGTAACGGACTTTGTCTATACCTTTCTTCCTGATATTCTTCGTAAAGATTTTGTAGGGTTTCGGAGATTTTTGCGTATCCGATTTCTTTTCCCCAAGCCAATAATCCTTTTGGATAGTTTACTCCTTTCTGCATTGCCAATTCTAAATCTTCGTCGTTCGCAATGCCTAATCTTTTTGCTTCAACCGCTTCATTGATCAACATTGAAATAATTCTTAAAAATATTTGTTGATACAACGCATCATTTTTTTCTGCAACTGGATTTTGAGCATTTTCTGAATAATCGTAGAAGCCCTTTCCTGTTTTTCTGCCGTGAAGTTTTGCTTCCGACATTCTTTGCTGAAGAAGAGATGGTTTGTATTTCGGGTCGTAAAAATATTCGTTGTAAACCGTTTTGGTTACAGAGAAATTTACATCAACACCGATTAGATCCATTAATTCAAAAGGTCCCATTTTGAAGTTTCCGATTGTTTTCATGGCGTCATCAACCTGTTCTGGAGTCGCAATGTTTTCTTCAACAATTCTCAATCCTTCACCGTAGTAAGGACGGGCGATTCTGTTGACGATAAATCCAGGAATATCTTTGGCGATCACAGGAGTTTTGCCCCAATCTTTCATCAAATTGTAGATTTTTTCTGATAAAGATTTTTCTGTCAGTAAAGATGGGATAACCTCCACTAAAGGCATCAAAGGAGCCGGATTGAAAAAGTGAATTCCGATGAAACGCTCCGGTTTTTGTAATTCTGCACCGAGAGAGGTGATGGAAATAGATGATGTATTGGAACCAATGACACAGCTTTCTGAAACATGTTTCTCTAATTCTGTGAAAACTTTGGTTTTAATTTCTTTGTTTTCGATGATGGCTTCGATGATTAATTCACAATCTTTGAAGTCCTTCAATTCTGTAGCAATGGAAATATTGGCTAAAATTTCAGTCATTTTTTCTGCCGAAATCTTTTGTTTATCAACCAATTTGGTTAATGTTTTTTCCAAACCTACGGTTGCCGTTTCTACTTGTTTTGCGTTGGCGTCATAGACCCAAACTTTGCATCCGTTCGTCGCGGCTACTTGTGCGATGCCGATTCCCATCGTTCCAGCACCGATAATACCTACATTCATATTTTTTATAGATGTGAGAAATTAGAAGTTAGATTTTAATACTAATTTCTAACCTCTAAATTCTATAATTTTTATCTTCCTTTATATTCCGGTTTTCTTTTTTGTAAAAAGGCTTGTACCCCTTCTTTGAAATCTTCTGTTTCGGCTGCTTCCTGTTGTAAATCTCCCTCCAATTCTAACTGTTCTTTCAACGTGTTGTTGTAAGAACTGGCGAAAGCTTTTTTGGTTAATTTTAAACCAACTGTCGGCATATTGGATACTTTTTCTAAAATTTCCATTGATTTTGAATTGAATTCTTCCTCAGTGAAAACTTCAGCCACCAAACCATAAGATTTTGATTCTTCAGCCGATAATTTTTTACCTGTAAATGCTAAATAGTTTGCCAACTGTCTTCCTAATAATTTTGGCAAGAAATATGTTCCGCCTGTATCAGGAATCAATCCGATATTGGAGAACGCCTGTGAGAAATACGCTTTATTATTTGCTAAAACAAAGTCACAAATTAATGCTAACATTGCTCCTGCTCCAACAGCCGGACCGTTGACCAAAGCAACCACAGGTTTTTTGCAACGGGTAATTTCCAATACCAAAGGATTGTAATAATCGGTTACAATTCTTCTAATGATGTCGTTATCGTGATGTTCGTTACCTTGTACAAAAGCATCATCCAGATTCTGACCGGAACAAAAAGCTCTTCCTCTTCCTGAAATGGCAACACATCTTACTGTAGGATCGTCACTACATTCTTTCACAAAATCTTTTAAATCTGCTAAAGAAGGTTTTGTTAAAGCATTCATAGTATCAGGCTGATTGAGGTAAGCGATCTTTAGCTTTCCGTCAAAATGCGTTTCAATATCAAGTTGTGTATACATAGTTTTAATTTTTATGATTAATGTAAATTTACGTATAAAAATCTAGCAATGTATCAGTTTACCTGTGTAACAATATTTACTGCATCCTAAATTGTTACATTGCTAAATTGTTACATTAATCTTAGTGACATTTAAAATAATCAAAAGGCTCTAAACAGTCTAAACATTGATATGAAGCCTTACACAAAGTAGACCCGAATCTGCTGATCTGTTTTGAATGCATAGAACCACAACGCGGACATTTCTTCGGCTTCCCGATGTTATGCTCGTCGGCTCCTTTTTCGGGAGGTGAAATTCCGTAGACACGGAGTTTTTCTCTCGCTTCATCCGTCAACCAGTCTGTTGTCCAAATCGGAAACATTTTGGTGACTACTTTCGCATCCCAACCGTTTTCTTTCATGATCTTCATGATGTCTTCCTCAATGGTAAACATGGCGGGACAGGCAGAATAAGTCGGCGTAATCGTTACTTCACAAGTATTCTCACTTGTAACTTTTGCTTCTCTTACAATACCCAATTCCACGATATTGATTACCGGAATTTCCGGATCGGGGACTAGTTCTAATATTTCTAAAGGATTTTTCAATCTTTTTTAATCTGATTTTTTTAAACGCAAAGTGCGCAAAGCTTTTTTGACTACTAACTGTTTTTAAGTTCGCAAAGGCGTTTCACTTAGCAAAGTCTAATTTCAATCGTAGGTCAAATTGTTAAATTGATAAACTGCTAAATTTTTACATTTAAAAAATTACCACGTACAACCCGGATACGCTCTCTGCATATACTGCAATTCACAAAGCATAAATCCGAAGTATTCTGTATGATAACCTGTTCTTGATTTTGGCTGCATAAAAGGATTTGCCGGATATTCTAAACCGAAGTCCTGAAAATCTTTTTGTGTAATAGAAAGAAAATCTTCATAAAGAGCATCAACATTCGGAGCGATATTTAAAGCAATTAAATCATCCTCGCCTTCTGTTTTTGCAAATAAACCTTTGGTGTATTCCCAGATATTTTCAAGGCTTCTTTCCAGACGCATTTTGCTTTCTTCTGTTCCCTGTCCGAAAATTTTCATCCAAGAAGAAGCGTGAGTATAATGATATCTCACTTCTTTCAAAGATTTTTGGGCAAGAGCAGAAAGTTCTTCATCCGCTGAATTTGACAATGCCTCGTACATCAATTTCTGATACACGGAAAAAACATATACTTTAAGAATCGTCTGCGCATAATCTTCATTCGGAAGTTCAACCCAATGTGCGTTTACATATTCGTGCTCGTATCTTAAAAATGCTAAATCATCTTCACTTTTACCATTATCCGCAACTCTTGAAGCGTAAACATAAAAGTTATTGGCTTGTCCAAGTTCGTCCAAAGCAATGTTTGTCAATGCAATATCTTCCTCTAAATAAGGACCCTCACCGCACCACGCAGACAATCTTTGTCCCATGATGAAACTGTCGTCAGCAAACTTTAATAAATAATTGAATAGTGCGCTCATTACATGTTTTTTACATCGTTAGGAATATCGTAGAATGTCGGGTGACGGTACAATTTATCATCAGCCGGATCAAAGAATGCTTCTTTATCAATTCCTTCTGAAGTCACAATATATTTACTTGGAACTACCCAAACAGAAGTTCCTTCTTTTCTTCTTGTATAAACGTCTCTTGCGTTCTGCAAAGCCATTTCTGCTGTTGGTGCCTGTACTATTCCAACGTGTTTGTGAGATAATCCCGGTTTAGTCTGAATAAACACTTCCCACATATCTAATTGACTCATTATTTATTTTACTTTTTTAATTTTAATTATTTCTTAATTCTAATCCCGGAATGAACAGTTCTTTATGCCTATAATTTAAAAAAAATGGTTCTAAAATTAAATTAATTTCTTTTATATAGCTAGGTTTTATAGTTGAGATATTATCATTTATAATACTAGATATACTTCTAAAACCTAATCTATATCTTGAATCATTTCTAGATGGTGATAATTGCTCATTTTTCAATAACATAATTAGTTCTTTTTTAGTTTGAGCTTTTTTAAAACCAAAATTTTCAGCATGATAACTAAAATCCTTTTCTATTTCAAAGTCAATCAAAATTTTATTTACTACAGCGAAATATGAAGCCAACATACAATCATTCATTGTAGCATTTTCTACTTCAAAATCAGGAATTAAATAGAATCTACTAATTGGTAAGAGTAACATTGACTTATATAAGTATATTTCATCATTGATATTCATCTTATATTCTATTTTGTTTTTTCTAATTCCTTCTCTGCAAAAGCAATCGCCGCTTCTTTTACCCAAAGGTTTTCTTGTTGCGCTTTCACTTTTGTCTGTAATCTTTTCTTATTACAAGGGCCGTTTCCTTTTAAGATTTCCATGAATTCATCCCACGGAAGTTCCCCGAAATCATAATGCTGTCTTTCTTCATTCCATTTTAAATCTTTATCCGGAATGGTTAATCCTAAGAATTCAGCCTGAGAAACCGTAACGTCGATAAATCTCTGACGAAGACTGTCGTTACTTTCTCTTTTCACTCTGTAATTCATAGAAATTTTTGAATTTGGCGAACTGTCGTCATTTGGACCAAACATCATTAAAGCCGGCCACCAGAAACGATTTAAGGATGCCTGTGCCATTTCTTTCTGTTGTTTTGTACCACGACAAAGCGCCATTAGAATTTCATATCCTTGTCTTTGGTGGAAAGATTCTTCTTTACAGATTTTCACCATCGCTCTTGAATAAGGACCGTAAGAATTCCCCATCAACATTACCTGATTCATGATTGCTGCACCATCAACCAACCAGCCAATTGCGCCGATATCTGCCCAGCTCAATGTTGGATAGTTGAAAATACTTGAATATTTCGCTTTTCCTTCCAACATATCATCGTAAGTTGCGTCTCTATCCGCTCTGATGGTTCCGTTTCCTAATGTTTCGGTTGCAGAATAAAGGTATAAACCGTGACCTGCTTCATCCTGAACTTTAGCTAAAAGAGCCATTTTTCTTCTCAATGAAGGTGCTCTGGAAATCCAGTTGGCTTCCGGCAACATTCCGACAATCTCAGAATGTGCGTGCTGTGAAATCTGACGAACCAATAGCTTTCTGTAATCATCAGGCATTACATCTTTTGGCTCTACTTTATTTTCGTCGTGTACGTATTGTACAAATTTTTCTAAATCCATAATTTTTCCAATTTAACAATGCATCAGTCTAACAATGTACCAATGATTGTTACACTGGTAAATTGATATATTGTTACATTAATTTAATTACACATCATAATTAAGCATCACCACATTCGTTGTCGGGTGACATTGACATGTCAGAACGTAACCTCTGGCTACTTCGTCTTCGGTAAGCGCGAAATTTTTCTCCATGAAGACTTCTCCTTCCAAAACTTCCGCTTTACACGTACAACAAACTCCCCCTTTGCAGGCAAAAGGTACGGGAAGATTGTCTTTCAATGCTTTATCTAAGATACTCTCTTTTTTAGAATTAAGGTGAAACGAATATTCATCATCATCGATAATGACCGTTACCATACTTTCTATATTGGCAATAGCTTTGAATTCATCGCTCATTTCCTCAGAATTTTCGTCATCAGGAGCGGTGAAATATTCAAATAAAACCTGAATAGCGGGTACTTTTTTATCCTTCTTTAAATAATCTGCGATCCCCTTAATCATTTCTGCAGGTCCGCAAATGAAGAATGTAGATTCTTTAACATCGATATCAGCATATCTTTCAAATAATAAGTCTAATTTTTCAGGAGAAATTCTTCCTTCAAAAATCGGGTCTTCATGCTGCTCACGGCTTACTAAATAAACAACTTTCAGTCTTCCGTTAAAAGTTTCAACCAATTTATCGATTTCAGCCTTTTTCATCACGTGATTCATACTTCTGTTGCTGTAGAACAGATAAGCGTTTGAATTCGGCTCTTGATAAAGACTTTCTTTAATATTTGACAACACCGGAGAAATTCCGCTTCCTGCCGCCAAACCAACGTAAGTTTTTACGTTTGTCGGGTGATAAGACGTATTAAAACCGCCCATCGGAGGCATCACTTCAAGAACTTCATCCATATGAAGATGCTCGTTGAAATAACCTGAAACTTTTCCATTTTCTAAAAGTTTCACCAATACTTCCAGCGTGTTGCTTTTTTCACTTGGAGCATTGCAGATAGAATAAGAACGTCGTTCTTCGTTTCCGTCGATCATCATTCGGAAGTTAAGATACTGCCCCTGCTTGAATCTGAATTTATCCTTCAGTTCCTCAGGAATTTCAACGGCTACATTCACAGCATCGTTGGTGTCTTTCTGAACCCTTACCGTTTTTAATTTATAAAATGAATTCATTTTGTTTTTAGTATTCTATTAATTTTTCCACCTTCGCACTTAGGCAAACTGTCCTGAGCATGAATTTTCACTTTCGTGGTGATCCCTACTCGTTTTTTAATCTCGTTTTCTATACTTTTCCCAAAGTTTCCGACAAAAATAGCATAATCATCGGTATTTATTTCAATTTGTTGTGCTTTCACAAATTCATCGTCGATTTCCACATCGATATCAAGAGCTACACACATTTGTTCTTTCTCAATCGGTGTTAAATAATAATTCGGAACCACGCCTTCTACATGAGAAAATGCTTCTTCGATCTGACTTGGATATACATTTACTCCTCTTACAATCAGCATATCATCGGCTCTTCCAAGAATTGGTTTCATTTTAACCATTGTTCTTTTTGAGTTTTCTTCATAATAAAGACTTGTGATATCATTCGTCCAATAACGTAAAAGCGGCATTGCTTTTTTCGTTAAAGTCGTAATCACCAAAACACCTTCTTCGCCAAAAGGAACGGGCTGTTTTGTGATCGGATCTAAAATTTCAGGATAAAAGTGATCTTCCCAAATGTAAGAACCGCCTTTTTCCTCAAAATCTTCCATTGAAACTCCAGGTCCGATAATTTCACTTAAGCCATAAATATTGGTAGCGTGAACTCCCAATTTTTCTTCAATATGATGTCTTATCAATTCCGTCCAAGGTTCTGAGCCTAAAACGGCATATTTTAAACTGATTTTATCTGCCGAGATTCCTCTTTTAGCAAATTCATCAGCAATAGTCAAAGCATAAGACGGTGAGCAACAGATAACTTCAGGTTTAAAATCTATAATTAAATCAACCTGTCTCGTTGTCATTCCTCCCGAAATCGGAAGAACGCTCATTCCTAATTTTTCAGCTCCGTAATGAAGTCCAAGTCCGCCTGTGAAAATCCCGTATCCATAAGCATTGTGTAACTGCATTCCCGGTTTTGCTCCGGCTGCATTCAAAGATCTTGCTACTACTTCGCTGAATAAATCAACGTCTTCTTTTGTATATCCTACCACCGTTGGTTTTCCTGTTGTTCCGCTTGAACAGTGAATTCTTTGTAATTCATTCTTTGGAACGGTAAATAATCCGAACGGGTAATTGTCTCTTAAATCTTGTTTGTATGTGATCGGTAGCTTTGAAATATCTTCAATTGTCCTTATTTCCCCAGTTGATATTCCTAATTCATCAAATTTTCCTTTATAAAAATCCGACTTCTCCTCAAGATAACCCACCAAATCCACCAGTCTTTCCGACTGGAGCTGTCTCAATTGGTCGAGTTTTAAGTATTCAACTGAAAAATCCATACTCATAACTAACTAACATTTGTTAGGTGTAAATTTAAAAAGAATTTGGGAGGTGACAAAATTTTTATGATTTTCGTCATATTTTGAATGGTTCTAAATAATTGTGACTAAGATTGAGGTTGAGTTTTAAGACGAATTTGCGTCAAGTTTGTCATTCTGAAAGGAGCATAGCGGATTGAAGAATCTCTAATAATAAAGTTTAGATTCTTTCTTCGTCAGAATGACAAAGAGGCTGCATAAAGAGTATCTATAAAGTTTGTCATTCAAAACGGAATGCAATGGAGTGTGAAATCTAAATATAGTTTTTAACTAGTACTTGAGACTTCTCCAGAATAAAAAAGACACAGAATAAACTTTTGAAAAAAATTGAATGATTTTCTCTCGCAGATTTAGGAGATTGAGCCGATTTTTATTTTCTTCATAGAGAATTAGACTTTGGAAACTTCAAGAATTTCCGGTCTTTCTGAATCATTTGAAATTTTCCCGTTTTTGGCAAATTCAGTCCAAAGTTTTCTTAATTTTTTTCCGTTCTCATCAATGTATTTCCAGGGAATATTTTTTAAAATTCCGGCGTTTTTCCATGCAGATTCATTACCAAAAATAAAAGGTAGATCTATGGCATGAGCTCCTAAAAAATGATTCACTGCTTTAAGACGAGGATGAATTCTGAATAAGTAAACATTTCCAGCTGCTTCAGCATAATTTTCAGCGAAATCTTTTGCCGGTTTTCCGTAGATTATTTCAGTTGTTGTGCGTATTGCTTTGTTGAGAATTTTTTTCGGAATATATTTATTTAAAGTTTCGGATGCTTTCAGGTAAAAAGAAGTTTCTTCATCATTTAAACCAATTAAAACATCTACTTCTTTTGCTTTTTGCTTCCATCTCTCTTCTGCTTCATCTTCATTACACAAAGGTGGAAAACCATATTGTGTTCCCAAAGGCATTGCAGCTTTTAATCCATATTTTAAAAAAGAGGGAGCATTGTTTTTATAGTTTTCAATAATTTCTAAAACATCCGATTTATTGTTAAACATTCGGGTATTTTCCAGAAACTCTGCTGACATTTTTTGTCGGTTTTTCCTTAAACCTAAAGGAGCGCTGTGAATAATTACTCTTTTAAACAAATTTTCAGTTCCTTCTGAAATCATTAAATGAGCAATTGCATCTCCGCCTGAAGACTGCCCAAAAAGGGTAATATTTTCTGAATCTCCTCCGAAAGAGGCAATATTATTTTTAATCCATTTTAAACCTTCAATCAAATCAAACAGACCTAAATTGGCAGGCTTTTCTTCATTTCCACCTAAAAATCCGAAAATTCCTAATCGGTAAGAAACGGTAACGACGATGATGTTTTGTTCTTTTACCCAATCAGTAGGATCTGCTGTTGGAAGATCGCCACAGCCAATTTCGTACGAACCTCCATGAATCCATACGATGACAGAAATTTTTTCATTTTCATTAAAATTTTCAGGGCAAAAAATGGAAATATATTGTGGAGATTCATCCACTTCAAAATCATCCAAATTGGTTTTCCCAATCATTTTCTCAAGAAGTGGACTGATATTTTGTGGGCAAACCGGAGTTTTTTCAGGGAAAATAATTTTCGAATCTGAAAACTGTACAGCAATTGATTTTTTGAATCTTTCAGAATAAGCATAGCGAATGTTTTTAGCTTTTAAAATTCCGTTTTCTCTAAAAGCTAAAATTTTTCCAAAAGACGTCTGAAAAGTATAAGTATTATTTTGATTTGCCGTCATTGTTTCGCAATAGACTTTAAACTTATTTATAATTACAATTTACAAATTTTTGTTAAAAAAACTACTCATAAATTCAATTCAGAGCTTTAAACTCGCTTGGAGAAATACCTACTTTACTTTTAAATAACCTTGTAAAATGCTGTGGATATTTAAATCCTAAATCGTAAGAAATTTGACTGATGGATTTTGACGCATCAAAAATCTGATCTTTCGCCACATCGATCAGCTTATTATGAATAAATTCCTGAGCAGAAATTCCGAGCTCTTTTTTAATTAAATCGCCAAAATAGTTCGCTGAAAGATTAAGCTGTTCGGCAAAATAATTGACCATCGGAAACCCCAGATTTTTAGGTTTATCCGATTTCAAATAATCATCCAAAGATTTTTCAAACTTTCCTATAAAATTCTGATTAACGTGATCTCTTGTGATAAACTGACGATCGTAGAAACGCATGCAGTAATTCAGAAATAACTCAATGTTGTTAACAATTAATGATTTACTATGTTTATCAATAGCCTGTTCGAGTTCTAATTTTATATTTTTAAAACATTCCAAAATAATTTCTCTTTCTTTTTCTGAGAGGTGCAATGCTTCATGAACATCGTAAGAAAAGAAATTGTAGTCTCTAATGTTTCTTCCCAAGTTGGTTCCTTTCAATAAATCGGGATGAAAAATTAAGGCAAAACCTGCAGGCTGAATATAAGTTCCTGCATTATAAATTCCGTAAGTCTGTCCCGGAGCAATGAAAACCAAAGTTCCTTCCTGATAATCATAGCTGTGTTTTCCGTACTGCATATCGCCGCACATTACATCTTTTAGAAAAACGGTATAAAAACCGAACTGTCTTATATGCTGACAAATAGGATCAGATTTAGAAAAATCTACCACACTTACCATCGGGTGCAATGTTTCGTGCTTCAGCATTTTATTGTATTCTGAAACGCTGTTGTATATTTCAACTTCCTGATTTTTCATGAAGTAAATTTTTAATTTTAATTCAAAATTACCAATTTCCAACCTACAATTTTGGGTGTAAGTAAAATTGGTAAATGATTCTGTAATTTATATAAGTATTTTTACATTTAATCTATCGAATTTTGTATCAGAAAAAATAGAAGTATTACAATCAAACTAAATTTAAAAAATATGGACACATTTACCGTAAAAGCTTTTGGAGCAGAATCTAAAACTGCTGATTTAGCAGAAATGAATATTGACAGAAGAGAAGTAACATCAAACGATGTTGAAATCGAAATCCTGTATTGCGGAGTTTGCCACTCTGATCTTCATACAGCAAGAAATGATTGGGGCGGAACCAAATATCCTGCAGTTCCGGGACACGAAATCATTGGAAAAATTACAAAAATAGGAAACAAAGTTTCAAAATTCAAAGTCGGTGATCTTGCCGGAGTCGGATGCATTGTAGATTCTTGTGGAACTTGTGACAGCTGTAAGCAGGATCTTGAGCAATATTGCCTAAACGGATTTACGGGAACTTATAACGGACAGGATAAACATTTGGGCGGCCATACTTTTGGAGGCTATTCTCAAAAAGTAGCTGTAGATGCAGGTCACGTACTGAAAATTCCGGCAAATTTAGATTTGGCAGCAGTTGCACCTCTTCTTTGTGCAGGAATTACAACCTGGTCACCATTAAGACACTGGAAAGTTGGGCCAAGTTCCAAAGTGGCCGTTGTTGGTTTAGGTGGATTGGGACATATGGCAATCAAACTTGCAAAAGGTTTGGGTGCTGAAGTAACTTTATTCTCAAGAACTCCCGGTAAAACTGAAGATGCTAAAAAATTAGGGGCAGATCATGTTGTCATTTCTACAGATCATTCGCAAATGGACTCTGTAAAAGGTAAATTTGATCTGATTATCGACACAGTTCCTTACGACCATGATGTAAATCCTTATATCACTACATTAAATATCAACGGAACTCATGTTTTGGTAGGATTTATCGGTAAAATGGAAGATTCTTTATTTACTCCATCCATGATTATGGGAAGAAAATCGGTTGCAGGATCAGTGATTGGCGGGATTGCCGAAACTCAGGAAATGCTTGATTTCTGTGGTGAACACAACATTGTTTCAGAAATTGAAATGATTAAGATGCAGGACATCAACGAAGCGTACGAAAGAATGCTGAAAAGCGATGTGAGATATCGTTTTGTAATTGATATGAAATCTTTGTAATCTCAAATTTAATTATAAGAAAGACTCTTCATTTTTTGGAGAGTCTTTTTTTATTCTGTGTTTAATTGAAAGCAGTTACTTAAAACTTCCCTCCATTTCTTTAAATGCCCATTCTGCCATTGCATGAATAACAGGAATTAATCCTTTTCCGGATTCGCTTAAATTGTAGGTAACATGAGGCGGAACAACAGGTTTTGCCGTTCTGATCACCAAGCCATCATTTTCTAATTGCTTCAGATGCTGAATAAGCATTTTTTCTGTAATTGCAGGAATTGCACGTTTCAATTCACTGTATCTTTTATCATTCGTCGAAAGATGGTATAAAATAATAGGTTTCCAGTATCCACCGATTTTCTCCATAACATAAGTTACAGGACAAAGATCTAATGCAATTTTTTTATTCTGCTGAATAGTAGAACTTTCTTTAATAGCTGCCATAATACATACTTTAGGGTAAGTACTTGTATAAAAGTATGTACAAATATACCTTTGTTCTCAGAAATAAAAAAATATTTATTATGAAAATAATCATCACAGGTTCATTAGGAAATGTAGCAAAACCTCTTGTTCAACAATTAATTGGCAAAGGTCACGACATCACGGTAATCAGCAGTAACGAAACTAAGAAAGACGAAATAGAAACTTTAGGTGCAAAAGCTGCTATTGGTTCTATCACAGACTTAGATTTTTTAGTTAAAACTTTTGAAGGAGCAGATGCCGCATTTTTAATGACACCTCCAAATATGGGTGGAATTAACATTGTTGAAAACACCATTAATGCAGGAAAAAATTATGCTGAAGCCATTAAACAAGCCGGCGTTAAAAAAATCGTTATGCTGAGCAGCATCGGCGTAGAATCTCCCATTGAAAACGGACCGATCAAAAGTCTCCATTTCATTGAAAAGTTTTATAATGAACTGGAAAATATTTCTGTAACCTTTTTGAGAGCAGGATATTTTTATATCAATTTCTTTAATGACATTCCATTAATTAAAAATGCAGGAATTATTGGAAGTAATTTTTCTGAAACGGCAACAGTTCCAGTAGTTCATCCGATTGATATCGCAAAAGCTGCAGCTGAAGAACTGGTTAAGAATTCTGAAGGAAAGAAAGTGAGATATATCGTAAGTGATGTTCGTCCTGTTTCTCATTTTGCAAAAGTTTTTGGTAATGCGATTGGAAAACCTCAACTTCCATGGGTAGAATTTAAAGACGAAGATGCTTTAAACGGAATGCTTCAGGCCGGGATACCAAAGGAAATGGCAGAATTATATACAGAAATGGGCTTAGGAATAAGAAAGGGTGTTGTGCAGAAAGATTTTATTGAGCATGGTTCTGTCGTGAATGGTAAGGTTAAGTTGGAGGATTTTGCGAAAGAATTTGCTAGTAAATTTAATTCTTAATTCGTTTGTTTTGTCTTGTAACAGTTTCGGCGAGCCTTTGGCTCGCCGAAACTGTTTACTGCAATATCAATTTTGTTGATAGTATTTTATCCTATCCTTCAGTAAGTCGTCACTTTGTGACTCTTTAAATTATTTCTTTAACGTTTCTTTCAAAATTTTTAGTTTTCCATCAACAGGCTCTGTGATTTTTAAGCCTAAAATTTCAGCAACCAAAGGATAAACATTGATATTTTCAAATTCGTCAATCACCAGATTATTTTTGAATTCCGGTCCCCATGCCAAAAATGTAGCTTTCATCTCAGGAACTATTTTCGGGTTATAGCCATGTTTTCCGACAGATGTTTTCTTACCTTTTTCTAAAAATATCTTTGGAGCTTTCGGGATTAATAAAATCTGTCCGATCCTGTTATATTTATCATCTTTCGCTGCAAAGTGAAGATATTTCGGCAATTTTTTATCTAAATAAACTTCGTAATCATCTGTTTTAGATGCTTTCAATTCTTTGTAAACCTTTTTTACCTCATCAGGATTTTTCACATACACTCTCAATAAAGTCTGGGAATTATAAAAATCGAACCGGTTTTTATCTAAAAGAATTTCAGGGATCTCAAGAGGATTCCCCCCATCGACTTTTATCATTCCGTGATCTGATACGAAGACAAAATTTACATTTTTTAAACCTAATTCATTTACCTTTTGAACCAATTCCCCAATAGCATTGTCAATTAAATGAACGGCAATTTCAGTTTCCTTTGAATCCGGTCCGAAATGATGCCCACTTCCGTCAACTTCTGGGAAATATAAAGAAATGAAATGTGGTCTTTTATCTTCAGGAAGTTTCAGCCAGTTGATTACTTTGTTCACTTTTTCTGAAGGCGTAAATTTTTCATGATAAGGATAGTAATAAGTCGGTCTGATTCCTCCGGCATCACTTGCAGAACCCACCCACTGAAGAGAAGCACTGATCATATTTTGTTTTTCAGCAAGACTCCATAACGGAATTCCGCCGTACCAACTGCCGTCTTCTGCATTTTTGCGATTGCTCATTGCATATGCTTCATTTCTCTTATAATCGTAGAAAAAATTATCGATCAAACCGTGATGAGAAGGATATAATCCGGTAATTAACGTCCAGTGATTTGGGAAAGTAATGCTTGGATAACTTGGAATCATTGCTTTTGCATGAATTCCTTCATTTGAATATTTCAAAAGATTTTGAGCATTGTACTTTTTAGCATAATCATATCTGAAACCATCTGCAGAAATCATGATGACATAAGGTTTTTTCTGCGCCTCTGCACTATTATAGCGATCAGGAATAACTATCTGAGTTGTATCTACATTGCTTTTCTGAGCAAAAGCGGTTAATGATAAAATCAGCAGCAAAAATTGCAATCCTTTCTTCATTCTAATATTTTTTGCAAAGGTAATCTCAGTAATTTTCACAAAAAAGTTTCATAAGTTAAAAAAACATTAAATGGATATTTTGGAACTTGTACAAATAACAAAGCCACCTTTCGGTGGCCTCTGCTTATTCTTTAATTAGATGTTGATAAGATGTAGAGCCATCTTTTAAGCTGATTTCAAGATAATAATTGCCAGATTTTAAATCAGAAACATTCATGTTTTCTCCGTCCATTTTTATCGTTTTTACTTTTCTACCTGTAGATTCGTAAATATCAACTGATTGTATTTTATCAGCATTTTTGAAAGATACAGTTTCCTTTGCAGGATTAGGATACATTTTAATCGCTCTGTTTTCTGATTCTAAATCATTAACTCCCAATACACCAAAGGATCCATTGATAACCGATGTGTTACCAGCTCCTCCATGTGGGCTTATTGTTAAACCTGCAGTGCCTGTAATAACACATTTGGCATTGATGTTGGTGGCTGTTGCGTAATTAAACTGATTATCATTTGCACCATCTCCAGTTGTCATATTACGTTCATAAGCCATAGAAACTGTAGATCCTGATATAGAAGGCGCATTGATTACCGTCCAATCCTGAGTGTCGGGATCATAAACCCCAATACCACCAAGATTCCTGTCAACAAACCCCGTATCACTATATGTCAAAGCATCTGTGGGGGCTCCGGCCATACCAAAATTAGCAGCACTTCTGAATGTAAAGCCAAACCATCTGTCCGAAGGTCCAGTCAAATCTAACCTTACTTTGTTTGTCGTATTATTAAGAGTAATATTAGCGGTCACCGATCTGGTTCCAACCGTACACGTCATAACTCCTGTAGATTTTTGTTGTGAAGAGGCTAAAAATCCTACTATTATAAAAATAAATGATAATGACTTTTTCATATTTATTGTTTTAGTAAATTAATTATTTCTTGATTTTTTGCAAATAAGGCATATTCGAATGCTGTTTTACCCTGCTTATCTACTATTTCTTTTTTGGCTTTATTTTGCAGCAATAATTCCACCAACTCTTTATCCTGTAACTGAACAGCATAAATTAAAGACGTTACACCATTAGAATCTGCAAGATTGGGATCTGCACCTTTTTTCAGTAATTTTTGGGTGAGTAATTTATTGCTTTTAAAAACGGCAGCTGTAAGCGCAGAGCCTTGTGTACTGCCATAGTTTAGATCTTTTACATTATCTATCAAAAATTCTGCAACAGCATTATTTCCCCGATAACAAGCTAAAATCAACGGTGAAAAACCATTTTCATTGGTTTGATTGATTACATCGGGATTCTGCTTCATCAATTCTTTTACTTCAGCTACAATTCCGCTTCTGGCAATATCAAAAATAGATTTTGCTTTTTCCTGAGCCGACATTAACGTAAAGCTCAGAATAAAACTTAGAATAAAAAATATCTTTTTCATTATTTCGACATTACATAGTTATACTCAACATTTACATTTTCAGCTACTTTTTTCATAACCATTTTAGGAATGGTCACTTTGAAATCTGCAGGTCTTGCTACGAATGTTCCCTGCATGTAAATCTTGCCGTCTTTAGCATACATTGAAGCCGTTGAATTCATCGCTTTATCTACGCCATGGAAGTTTAATGTTCCCTGAACCGTATATTTTTGAGGTGATGCTGTTAATTTTGTTTTATCAAAGTTTACAATCTTGCCTTTAAAAGTTGTCTTTGGGTATTTAGCTGATTCAGCATAGCTTTCGTTAAAATGCTCTTCCATTAATTTCACTTTAAAATGGAAATTCTTTACTGTAGAAATAGAAGCAAAGTCTCCATTGTCTGCATTAATAATGGCAATATTGCTATCATCCTGCGCAAAAACGTCTTCAAATAAAGGAACGGAAGCTTCAAACGTTACTTTACCAGCTTTCGTTGAATATTTCTGAGCCGAAACAATATTTGCAAAACCTACTGCGGTGATTAATAATACCAGATTTTTCATATTAATTCATTTAATTTTCAGATAGCCCATCGGCTTTCCATTTTGTGATAATTGAGATTTGTGATGGTGATAAACTTCCGCCTTGAGGCATTTTCTGAGGATCTCCGGTTGGTCGGTTTATTCTGTCAATAATTTTGGCGATATTATTTTTTACCTGATTGTAGCTTGTCCAAGGTTGAAAAGAAGCAGAACCTCCCGGTGAATGACAAACGATACAATTGGCATCAATAATAGGTTTTACATCTTTGTTATAAGTTACCAATTCTACAACCGGAGTTTTATCTGAAATCTCTTCATAGGTTCTGCTTTCACAGGCAACCAAAACTATTGCCGATGAAATGATGTACATTAATTTTTTCATAATTAAAAAACTCTATAAAGATTAAACCCAAAGAAAATCTGCCCTTTCTCCCATTTTCCGGAAGCATTTGTGAGATAACCAATATCTGAATTCAGCTGGGAATTGGTAAATAAAAGCTGGAACACGTGTCCCCCGGTTTCTATATCCAACCCCAAAGAGAGAGGATTTTTATAAAAACTGTGATTGCCGAAATTCACAAAATATTCGGCGTTGATAGAAATTCTTTTTGAAATCTTATAACGGCCGCCTAAACCTGTAAGAAACTGATTTTTGTCTTCAATCATCGGTTCATAAAGGTTTTTGTGAACATAAGAAGGCGTTAGTTGCAGAGAAAAATTTTCATTAAATCTTCTCGAAATTAATGCCTGAGTAAGATACGAAAGACGATCTCCGAACTTCAGATGCGGATAATTGTCTTTACTGAGATCCGTATTTACTGCCATCACGTTGTAGCCAACAATATCAAGCGGAAAATTTTCACTTTGCTTAATTAATTTGTACTTAGCTCCCCCTTCAAAAGTTTTCAGATTGGTTTCTCTGGAAAGGCTTAATGAAAGTCCGTCTGTAACGCCATAAATAACGCCTAATTTTGTTGAGGCATCATCTAATCCGAAGAAATCTTTGAATCCTTTGCTTACATCTCCAAAACGGTGCGCTATAACAACGTACCATTCGTTTTTAGCAGAAAGTTTTGTAGACTGACCCGTGACAATCTGTAGTGCTTTAAAAGCGGGTGGTGAAGTTTCTGTGTTTTTTGTTTGAATGGTGTCAATATCTTTCAAGAGGTCTTCCTGTGCAAAGGCAAAACCTGAAGCAAATACTGACAAAAAAAGGAGAGTTTTTGTCATACACATAATTGTTTATTATTTCGTATGACAAACTTATAGACTTATGATTCTAAAATTTGGTGATAAAAGTCACCGAGTGAATTGTTTTTATCAATCGGTTTGTTAAAAGTATTAAATAATATTTATTAGCCTATTCTAACATTTTCATTTACAGGGATTTTTATTCCTTCTTTTGTTTGGATAATTTCGCCTTCATTTTCTACTTTTTTCAAAACACGGCTCACCACTTCTCTTGAAGTTCCCAAATTGTTGGCAATTTCCTTATGAGTGATTTTAACAGGGTTATTTCCGGTAATGGAAATCTGTTGTTTTATATAATTTAAAACTCTTTTATCCAATTTGTGAAAGACTGCATCATTCACCATATTCATAACGTCAATGAATCGTTTTTCATATTCGCCGTAAAAAACTCTGTTGATTTTCGGAAATTTAATCAGCCATTCATGAACAATAGAAACAGGAATTAATATCACTTCAGAATCTTCTTCTGCAATTGCATAAATTCTGCTGGTATAATCTGAAAAAATAGATGAAAACGTCATTAAACAACTATCATTAGGTTTAATGTAATAATAAATAAGCTCCCTGCCATCATTCAAAGAATAAACTTTTATAGAACCTTTTATTAAAAACGGGACAAATTTATTCTTCTGCCCTTCTCTGATAATTTCGGTTTTAGCCTTTATATCAGTTACAATAGCATGTTTCCGAAGCTCTATTGAAAAATCGCTACCCAAGAACCCAAATTTGTTTAAAATAAACTGATTATCTATCATATCTTTGAATCATATCCAAAAACAAAGATATAGAATTGAATAATCTGTATTATATTTTTATTTATAAAATTTATTATTTTAATGGTAACTAACTGATAATAGACTGATTATATTTAATAAAGGTAAAAAGAAAAATGCCCCAACTTTCGTTGAGGCATTATTATATATTAAGATAAATCTTAAGCGTTAACGTTGTTTCCTCCTAATACGAAAGGTTCAACTTCTTTGATTTCTCCGAATTGTTGCTCGTAGTTTGTAATGTTTTGCTGAAGTGCAGCTAAAACTCTCTTAGCGTGAAGTGGAGCCAAGATTACTCTTGATCTCACGTTAGCTTGCTGTACACCCGGCATAAGCTGGATGAAATCTACTACAAACTCAGATGGAGAATGGTTTACTAAAGCAAGGTTACAGTAAACTCCTGAAGCTACCATCTCGTTAAGTTGGATGTTGATGTTGTTTGGATCGTTGTTTTGATTTTGATTGTCCATTGTATAAGTTATATTTTTAAATATGAAATTTGAGATTGTGAAAGTATAAAAATAATTTCAAACCTCAAATTTCAAATCATTAATTTTAGTTAAGGTCTTCGAATTCTTTCTTAGAACCAACAATTACATTTTGATACTCTTTAAGACCTGTACCTGCAGGGATTCTGTGTCCTACAATTACATTTTCTTTAAGACCATTCAAGCTGTCTACTTTACCAGCAACTGCTGCTTCGTTTAGAACTTTAGTTGTTTCCTGGAATGATGCTGCAGACATGAACGACTTAGTTTGTAGAGCGGCTCTTGTAATACCTTGCAATACTGGTGTTGCAGTAGCAGGTAAAGCTTCTCTTACTTCAACTAAAGCCTGATCTTCACGCTTCAACTTAGAGTTTTCGTCTCTTAGTTCTCTTGCAGTAATCATCTGTCCTGGTTTGAATTCTTTAGAATCACCAGCTTCTGTAACTACTTTAAGACCAAATACTCTGTTGTTTTCCATTAAGAAATCATATTTGTGCTCAAGAGCAGCTTCAAGGAACTGAGTATCACCTCCGTCAACGATTGATACTTTCGTCATCATCTGTCTTACGATGATTTCAAAGTGCTTATCGTCGATTTTCACCCCTTGTAGACGGTAAACTTCCTGAATTTCATTTACTAAATATTCCTGAACCGCAGTTGGTCCCTTGATCTTCAAGATATCGTCTGGAGTAACTGAACCGTCAGAAAGTGGCGAACCAGCTCTTACGAAGTCATTCTCCTGTACCAAGATCTGGTTTGATAATTTAACTAAATAAATTTTTCTCTCTCCAGTTTTAGCTTCAACGATCAATTCTCGGTTACCTCTCTTGATTTTTCCGTAAGAAACTACCCCATCGATTTCTGTAACAACAGCCGGATTTGAAGGGTTTCTTGCTTCAAATAATTCGGTAACTCTCGGAAGACCTCCGGTGATATCCCCTGTCTTAGCAGCTTTTCTTGGGATTTTGATCAAGACTTTACCAGCCTTAATTTTTTCACCATCATTTACCATTAAGTGGGCTCCTACCGGTAAGTTGTAACCTTTTTGTTCAACACCTTTAGAATCTACTACTTTTAATGTAGGTACGGCTTTCTTATTTCTAGATTCAGAGATTACTTTCTCTTCAAAACCAGTCTGCTCATCAATTTCCAATTGGAATGAAATACCCTGGATGATGTCTTCATACTCTACTTTACCAGCAGTTTCTGCAATAATTACCGCGTTATACGGATCCCACTTACAGATTACATCACCTTTTTTCACTTTATCACCTGGTTTCACAGCTAATATAGCACCATAAGGTACGTTGGCAATCATTAATGGGGTCTTAGATTCGTTGTCAGCAACCAATCTAAATTCTGTTGTACGAGATACTACTACTTCAGCTGTGTTTCCGTTTTCGTCTTCAGAAGTAATTGTTCTTACTTCATCCAATTCTACGATACCATCTCTTCTTGCAATAATTGATGGATTTTCTGATACGTTCGTAGATACACCCCCTTGGTGGAAGGTTCTCAATGTTAACTGAGTTCCCGGTTCCCCAATTGATTGTGCAGCAATAACCCCTACAGCTTCACCCATATGAATTGGCTTACCTGTAGCTAGGTTTCTACCGTAACATTTAGCACAGATTCCTTTTTTAGTTTCACAAGTCAGTGGTGAACGAACCTCAACTGCTTCAATACCGATTTCTTCGATTTTTTTAGCTAAAGCTTCATTAATAATCTGATCTGCCTGAGCAATTAACTCATCTGTTTCAGGATCGTAAATATTATGTAAAGAAACTCTACCTAAGATTCTTTCTGAAATCTTTTCAACGATTTCGTCATTTTTCTTAAGTGCAGTAACTTCTGTACCTCTTAAAGTTCCACAGTCGTCTTCTGTAACGATAACGTCTTGTGCAACGTCTACCAATCTTCTCGTTAAGTAACCCGCATCGGCAGTCTTAAGAGCGGTATCCGCAAGACCTTTACGAGCACCGTGAGTAGAGATAAAGTATTCTAAGATGGAAAGACCTTCCTTAAAGTTTGCAAGAATCGGGTTTTCGATAATTTCCGCACCGGTAGAACCAGCTTTTTGCGGTTTTGCCATCAAACCTCTCATCCCTGATAACTGACGGATCTGTTCCTTAGAACCCCTTGCTCCAGAGTCAAGCATCATATATACAGAATTGAATCCACCTTGGTCAACTTTCATTCTGCTCATGATCATCTCAGTTAATCCAGCGTTGGTGTTTGTCCAAACGTCGATTACCTGGTTATAACGTTCTGTATCTGTAATTAGACCCATGTTATAGTTGGCTCTAATTTCATCAACAGTTTCAATAGATGTTGCGATCATTTTCTTTTTCTCAACAGGAACTACGATGTCACCTAATGAGAATGAAAGACCTCCTTTGAATGCATTTGAATACCCTAAGTCTTTCATTGCATCCAAGAACTTCACAGTAGTAGGAAAATCTGTATCTGCAAGTACTCTACCGATAATATTTCTTAATGATTTCTTAGTAAGAAGCTCATTAATATATCCTGACTGTTTAGGAACGATTTGGTTGAATAAGATTCTACCTACAGAAGTTTCAGTTAATTTCGTTATGATTTCACCGTTTTCTTTAATAGGAAGTCTACATCTTACTTTAGCGTTCAATGAAACTCTACCTTCAGCATAAGCGATTTCCGCTTCTTCCGGAGAATAGAATGCAAGACCTTCTCCTAAAACTTTCATATCTTCTGTAGAGCTCAATTCTTTGGTCATGAAATAAAGACCAAGAACCATGTCCTGAGAAGGTACTGTAATTGGAGAACCGTTTGCAGGGTTCAAAATATTCTGAGAACCTAACATCAATAACTGAGCTTCAAGGATCGCTTCTGGTCCTAACGGTAAGTGTACCGCCATCTGGTCACCATCGAAATCGGCGTTGAATGCTGTTGTTACTAGTGGGTGTAGTTGGATTGCCTTACCTTCGATCATCTTAGGTTGGAAAGCCTGAATACCTAGTCTGTGAAGCGTAGGTGCTCTGTTCAATAGAACAGGGTGACCTTTCATCACGTTTTCAAGGATATCATAAACTACAGGTTCTTTTCTATCAATAATTCTCTTTGCAGATTTTACAGTTTTTACAATCCCTCTTTCAATTAGTTTTCTAATGATAAATGGTTTGTAAAGTTCCGCTGCCATATCTTTAGGAATACCACATTCGTGAAGCTGTAAGTTTGGACCTACAACAATTACCGAACGAGCCGAGTAATCTACCCTTTTCCCTAGTAAGTTCTGACGGAAACGACCTTGCTTACCTTTCAATGAATCAGAAAGTGATTTCAATGGTCTGTTTGATTCAGATTTTACTGCAGAAGATTTTCTTGTGTTATCAAATAATGAATCTACAGATTCCTGAAGCATACGCTTCTCGTTTCTCAAGATTACTTCAGGAGCTTTGATTTCCAATAATCTCTTCAAACGGTTGTTTCTGATAATTACTCTTCTATAAAGGTCATTTAAGTCAGAAGTAGCGAAACGTCCTCCATCCAATGGAACTAATGGTCTTAATTCTGGTGGGATAACAGGAAGTACACGCATAATCATCCACTCCGGTCTGTTGATCATTCTTGTATTAGCACCTCTCAATGCTTCTACAACGTTCAATCTTTTTAGAGCTTCAGTTCTTCTTTGCTTAGAACCTTCGTTGTGAGCTTTGTGTCTCAAGTCGAAAGACAATGCATCAAGATCAATTCTTTTTAATAATTCCTCAACAGCTTCAGCACCCATTTTAGCGATGAATTTGTTTGGATCTGAATCGTCAAGATACTGGTTTTCTACAGGAAGAGTTTCCATGATATCAAGGTATTCTTCTTCTGTAAGGAACTCCATGTGATCAAAATCAGCACCATCTAATTTCTTAGCAATACCTTGTTGAATTACCACATATCTTTCGTAATAGATAATCATATCCAATTTCTTGGAAGGAATACCCAAAAGGTAACCGATTTTGTTTGGTAAAGAACGGAAATACCAGATGTGAGCGATAGGAACTACCAAATTGATATGCCCAATTCTCTCTCTACGTACTTTTTTCTCCGTAACCTCTACACCACAACGGTCACAAACGATCCCCTTGTAACGAATTCTCTTGTATTTACCACAAGCACATTCGTAATCCTTAATAGGACCAAAGATCTTTTCACAGAACAAACCATCTCTTTCAGGCTTGTGCGTTCTGTAGTTAATAGTTTCCGGCTTAAGAACCTCCCCTCTTGAGTCCTGTAAAATAGACTCCGGAGAAGCTAAACCGATGGTTATTTTATTAAATCTACTTGATTTATTTTTATTTGACATTTGTTAGATTTTAAATTTTAGATTTTAGATTTTAGATTAATTTTTGAATGTTTCCATTCAACATTTATAATTTAAAATTTAAAATTATTCCTCTAGTCTTACGTCTAATCCAAGACCTTGTAACTCGTGAAGTAATACGTTGAATGATTCTGGAATACCTGGTTCAGGCATTGCTTCACCTTTCGCAATCGCTTCATAAGTTTTTGCTCTACCAATCACGTCATCTGACTTCACGGTAAGGATCTCTCTCAAGATATTTGATGCTCCAAATGCTTCAAGAGCCCAAACCTCCATCTCTCCGAATCTCTGACCTCCAAACTGAGCTTTACCTCCTAATGGCTGCTGAGTAATCAATGAGTAAGGTCCGATAGAACGTGCGTGCATTTTGTCATCTACCATGTGTCCAAGTTTCAACATATAGATAATACCTACTGTTGCTGCTTGCGTAAATCTTTCTCCGGTACCACCATCATAAAGGTGAGTGTGACCGAATTTAGGAACTCCTGCTTTCTCGGTGTACTCAGTAATCTGATCAAGACTTGCTCCGTCAAAGATTGGTGTAGCGAACTTCAATCCTAATTTTCTACCAGCCCATCCAAGAACGGTTTCGTAGATCTGACCGATGTTCATACGAGAAGGTACCCCAAGTGGATTCAATACGATATCTACCGGTGTTCCGTCTTCCAGGAATGGCATATCTTCTTCACGAACGATTCTCGAAACGATACCCTTGTTACCGTGACGACCTGCCATTTTATCTCCAACGTTTAGTTTACGTTTTTTAGCGATATAAACTTTAGCCAACTTCATGATACCAGCTGGAAGCTCATCTCCGATAGAAATTGCGAATTTCTCACGGTTTTTAACTCCCTGAATATCGTTGAATTTGATTTTATAGTTGTGAATCAATTGTTTGATCAATTCATTCTTATCGTTGTCAACAGTCCAATCTGCACCGCTTACGTTAACGTAATCTTCAACTGAAGTCAATAGTTTATGTGTAAATTTCATACCCTTACCGATGATTTCTTCATCTAAGTCATTGGTAACTCCCTGAGAAGTTTTACCGCTAACAAGAGTATTTAATTTTTCAATTAAACTATTTCTTAACTCGTCAAACTTAGCCTTGTAAGTGTTTTCAATTTCTTCAAGTTTAAGTTTTTCTTCAGTTCTTTTCTTTTTATCTTTAATATTTCTAGAGAACAATTTCTTGTTGATCACAACACCTCTCAATGAAGAATCTGCTTTCAATGAAGCATCTTTTACATCACCAGCTTTGTCACCAAAGATTGCTCTAAGAAGTTTTTCTTCAGGAGTTGGGTCAGATTCTCCTTTTGGAGTAATCTTACCAATCATGATATCACCAGGCTTCACTTCAGCACCGATTCTGATCATTCCGTTCTCATCAAGATCTTTTGTAGCTTCTTCAGAAACGTTTGGAATATCTGCTGTCAATTCTTCCATACCTAATTTGGTATCACGAACTTCAAGAGAATACTCATCTACGTGGATTGAAGTAAACCAGTCTTCACGTACAACTTTTTCGTTGATTACGATCGCATCCTCAAAGTTGTAACCCTTCCAAGGCATGAACGCAACTACTAAGTTTCTACCAAGAGCTAGTTCTCCTTTTTCAGTAGCATAACCGTCGCAAAGCACTTGTCCTTTTACCACAGTTTCACCTACTCTTACGTTTGGTCTTAGGGTAATTGTTGTACTTTGGTTAGTTTTTCTAAACTTCGTAAGGTTATATGTTTTCGTAGCAGATTCGAATGATACTAAATCTTCGTCTTCGCTTCTTTCATATTTAATGGTAATCTTATCAGCATCAACGTACTCTACAGTACCGTTACCTTCAGCATTGATCAAGATTCTAGAATCTTTTGCAACTTGCTGTTCCAGACCTGTACCTACGATTGGAGCTTGTGGCTTCAACAAAGGAACTGCCTGACGCATCATGTTTGATCCCATCAATGCACGGTTCGCATCATCATGCTCCAAGAATGGAATTAATGAAGCTGAAATACCAGAAATCTGGTTTGGTGCAACGTCAATCAAGTTAACTTCAGAAGGCTCTACTACAGGATAATCTCCGTCTAGACGAGCAATAATTCTATCTGTGATAAATGTACCATTGTCATTCAACTCAACGTTTGCCTGAGCAATTACTTTATCTTCTTCGTCTTCCGCATTTAAGTAAATAGGATCTGCATGTAAATCTACAGTACCTTCGTTAACTTTTCTATATGGAGTTTCGATGAAACCTAAAGTATTGATTTTAGCATAAATACCTAAAGATGAAATCAAACCAATGTTTGGTCCTTCAGGAGTTTCGATAGGACAGATACGACCATAGTGAGTATGGTGAACGTCACGTACCTCGAAACCTGCTCTTTCTCTTGATAAACCACCAGGTCCTAGTGCAGAAAGTCTACGCTTGTGCGTGATTTCTGATAGAGGGTTGGTTTGGTCCATGAACTGAGAAAGCTGGTTGGTACCAAAGAATGAGTTAATAACTGATGTTAAAGTCTTCGCATTAACAAGATCAAGCGGAGTAAAGATTTCGTTATCTCTAACGTTCATTCTCTCCTTAATAGTTCTTGCAATTCTTGAAAGACCTACACCGAACTGTCCTGCCAATTGCTCACCAACAGTTTTAATTCTTCTGTTTGACAAGTGGTCAATATCATCAACCTCAGCTTTAGAGTTTACCAATTCGATCAAGTGTCTTACAATCGCAATGATATCTTCTTTTGTAAGAACCTCAGTAGTAGTTGGGATATTAAGACCTAACTTTTTGTTTAGTCTGTAACGTCCAACTTCACCAAGAGAATATCTTTGCTCAGAGAAGAATAATTTTTCAATAATTCCTCTTGCAGTTTCCTCATCGGGTGGATCTGCATTTCTTAACTGACGGTAAATATATTCTACCGCTTCTTTTTCAGAGTTGGTAGGGTCTTTTTGTAAAGTATTCTGGATGATAGAGAATTCGTTTGAATTTTCTTTGTGAATCAAAATAGATTTCACACCAGCATCCAAAATAAGATCTAAATGTTCTTTTTCAAGAATAGTTTCTCTATCTAAGATGATTTCGTTTCTTTCGATAGAAACAACTTCACCAGTGTCTTCGTCTACGAAATCCTCGAACCAAGTGTTCAATACTCTCGCAGCTAAAGTTCTACCTTCTACTTTTTTAAGGGCAGCTTTAGAAACTTTCACTTCTTCTGCAAGGTCGAAGATCTGAAGAATATCTTTATCAGATTCGAAACCGATCGCTCTCAATAGAGTTGTTAAAGGTAATTTTTTCTTACGGTCGATATACGCGTACATTACGCTGTTGATATCGGTAGTAAATTCCATCCAAGATCCTTTGAAAGGGATAATTCTTGAATAGTACAATTTTGTTCCGTTAGCGTGGTAAGTTTGTCCGAAGAATACACCAGGTGAACGGTGAAGCTGCGTAACAATAACTCTTTCTGCTCCGTTGATAATGAAAGAACCACTGTCTGTCATATAAGGAACCGGACCTAAATATACATCTTGTACAACCGTCTGAAAATCTTCATGTTCAGGATCTGTACAATACAATTTAAGTCTCGCTTTTAGAGGAACTGAATACGTTAAACCTCTTTCCACACATTCATTGATTGAATAACGTGGAGAATCTACCAAATAATCTAAGAATTCCAATACAAATTGGTTTCTAGAATCGGTAATTGGAAAGTTTTCTTGGAAGGTTTTGTGCAAACCTTCTTTCTTTCTGTCCTCAGGAAGTGTGTCTAGCTGGAAAAAATCTTTAAATGACTCTAACTGGATATCTAAGAAATCCGGAGTAATGATTTTTCCTTTAGCCGAAGAGAAATTAATTCTCTCAACTCCCCTAGTTGTTGATGTTGTTTTACTCATAAAACTTTTAAGAAAGGGTTAAAAAATATTTTGTTTTTATTCAAAAATATCAGAAAAAGAAGAGCAAAAAGGTAAAAGTAAAAGGAAGAAGTGTTTTTGGCGCTCACGAAAGACCTTGGCTCTTACCACTTTATACATGTCTCTTTCTAACTGCAACACTGGTATATCTTTTCACAGTGTAATGCAAAATATTTTTATTTTTATCTAACGACGAAAAATCGCAATTACAGTAAAAACACAGAATACCCTTTCAAATTCATGAAAGAGTTGATTTTCAATAGATTACCGTATTATGTTTAATTTTAGCGCCAAAAGAGACTGCAAATATACAACAATATTTTGTTCAGACAAAAAAAAATAACCACTTCGTTATGAAGTGGTTATCGTATTAATATTCAGTTAAAAAAGAATACATTATGGTTTCCAAAATGACCAAACTGTTCCGTTGTAAACAGCCAGCTGCTTTGTTACAGTATCATATGCCATCGTGCCTGGTTCGGGATTGACGATATTCAGATGTGGACTTGGTACTTTGGGAAGCACCATTGCTTTGGTAGTATCTTCCAAAACCAAAATTCCAGGTGTAGCACTCAAAGTTCCTATACTCACTTTAGCCGTTGAAGCATCTGTTAAAGTAGCCTGAAGTGCCGTATTCACAACACCTGTCGTATCAAAATTTGGCGTACCATCTACCATTGTGGTTTCATTTTTTGATAAACTGATCCAAGTCGTAGCACTATTTTTATATTTTACGATCTTGTCATCTACATCATAAATAATAGTTCCTGTAACCGAACCTAAGGTTGCTGCAGATGAATCCACCCATGGTAAAACGATGCCCTTACCCTGAGGCGCTACGTAATCGCCAAACTCTAATGAAATTGACGGTTTGGAAATAGTTGCTTTGCCTATTGCCACTTGTGCCATGGCACAAGTGCCAAAAAAGACACAAGCAAAAATGATTATATTTTTCATTTTCTTATTTTTTTACTTAAAATTTAAACCAATACCTTATTGCGGACAAGCCTGTGTAGTGTAGCAGTTCCAAACCGTGCCATTATAGATTTTCAGACAATTGTTAGTCGTATCATACACCATCATACCTTCTACAAAATCAGCTGCATCGATTCCTATTGGAGTCATTGGTGTAGCAGGATTAGCATCTGCATCACTGAATGCTACTCTGTTAACTACAAATCCTTTCGTTCTAGCCTCTAGAACTGTCCAAGCACTTTGTCTTACAATCGGCCAATCTGTAGCTCTTGAGCTTGCTCTGTTTAAAGCGGTAATACCGTGTCTCGCTGGAACCGTAACCCCTGCATTTAATACTGGTTTTTTATAACAGTAACATGCGTTGATCAATGCATTTTGAGAATCGCCGATTCCCTGACCAATATCACCACCAATATCAGCTGCACCTCCAATATTTACTAAATTAGGAACACCATTACTATTTACACCGCCATTAGCAGTTGTATTAATACTTCCGTTTGCATTTAACTGATTAAGAGTTACGTTTTCATCACCTTCCAGAGCATCAAAACAACCATCACCATCTGAATCTAGGTCAAATTGATTCGAGATACCGTCTCCATCAGGATCACAGAATCCACTTTTCACACCATTTCCATTTCCTGTAATATGAGTAGCCCCTACTACAATCTGACTAAGAACGATAGAATTTGATCCGGTTTGATTCCAAGTGATAATATTGAGACTGTTTCCTCCATAAAGCTCTAACGGAAATAAAGGACCATTACTTGACTTACTTCCGTACAGGTTTATGCTGCCATTTTTTTGGATTACAATTCTAATTAATGGATTTGTTGCAGTTCCAGTCATAGCATAAATTTCTGGAACACCTCCAATTCCATATCTACTACCATCAACAAATCTTATATTATCTGTTTGGTTTGATTGGAATTGGATTTCATTAGTTGCCAAACTAACACCATTAATATTAAGATTAAAAGAATTATCTAAGGTGTAAACGTCAAAAATAAAACCTAAATCTGCAGCCGGTGCTGAAAAACTTACCGTAGTTCCATCAGTACTACTAAACGGCTGATTAACAACAGACTCTGTACATTCATCAATATCTAAGATGCCGTCATTATCAGAATCTAAATCTATATTATCAGGAATACCATCACCATCGGTATCAATATTAGCCACAACAGTAACAGAAATATTTGCAGGATTTGAAGTTGAAGGATTACTTATGCCATCAAGAACAAAATTATCTTTAATTGTGTAAGGAATTGTAGCTGTGCCTACGAAAGTAGGTAAAGGAGTAAATGTCACCACACCGTTAGTGGTATTTACAGACCAAGTACCCTGATTAGGCACCACAACAGAGGTTTGATTATTAGCAAATCTTACTGTATTGGCAACTACTGATCCGTCAGGATCACTATCATTTGTGAATACGTTAATTGTAACTGGAGTATTCTGATTTGTTGTAACATTATCTGCAACAGCAATTGGCACAGCATTAACAGCATTTACTGTCACAGACACTTGTACTGTTTCATATGAATTATTACCACCCACAGCCGCATCAGCTCCTGGTCGTACTATCATTACGTGGGAAGTCTGAGTGGCAGTAAACCGCAATCTAGAAGTACCCCATGTATTTTGGGTCAAATTTCCTGCTGTTAAAGTCTGACCCGCTACCGCAGCAGAAAACTGAGCATTATATGAACCAGCATATTTTCCACCGTTCCCATTGTTACGGGTAACGGCTGTTAATGAATAAACAACTACCTCATAAGTTCTCCCCACTGTTAATCCTCCTATCGTTGTATTAACAGACTCTTCTAGAGCAGGTGGAGGACCTAAGTCTCGTAGAGACAGCCATGTTGTATGAGAATTAGGAGGAAGAGGTAATGTCAAATTATCGGTACTACTAGTTGTACTTGTCCAGTTTGCACCACCGCCGCTTGTTCCTGTTGTCGCTGCGAAAGTTGTATTTGAAATATCAGGCGTACCTCCGTTATTTGTCCAACCAATTGGTACACAAGAAGAACACGGAACAGTACCATTTCCAGCCGGCAATCCATTTGTAGGAGAAATAGTCTGTGCGAAAATATGACAGGATATAAAAAATAGTAAAACAAATAAGTGTTTTCTAAAATATTTAAAATTGAAATTCATATAAAATGTATTAGCTTTCTCATTTACTCAAATGAGAAGTTTATTAATAAAAAAATTGATTTATGTTAATAAACTAATACAGGTGGCGGTCTCACAGAAAAGACCTCAGAGAAGCAAAAATCTAAAGATTTATTGTTATAATATGTATATTTCTGTTTATGAAGAAAATCTAATGCAGATTTTATAACATATTGATTAAGCGAAACAAGTATTTTTGAAAAATAATGATTATGGTAGCTTGGTGCTACATAATCCTTGTTGCTATTTGTTGAGACTATAAATTGCTCAGAAGTTGGGAAACGTAAATTTTTAGAATTAAAAGAATTTTTCTTTGCTTCATTATCATAATTGGCAATTTCTTTTTTTACTTTCTTTAAAGCTTCTTTATTTTTATTTTCTTCTGCTTTTTTAAGCTCACTTTTAAAATCTTTCTTAGGAGTTTGAGCATCCTGAACTTTAATTGGCTTAGCCGTAAGAACTTTCCCGTTTTCTAGAGTTCCGATGTTCGAAACATCCGCATTCTTGACAGTAATTTTCTCTGAATTGATTTGTTTATTAAAACTATCATCTTTAGAAAAAATAGTAGCCCCTTGCTTGAGTACAACTATAGCTTGAGGAGCCTTATTCCCTATCCCTTCTTGTGCGGATAAAAAGCCAGAAAAACAAGAAAATATAAATATAATACAAATGCAAAAATGATTCAAACTTAGTCTTAAGTTTAATTTTTTTGCACGGATATTGATATTATGTAAGCCTTTACTCAATTATAGTTTTTTACGCTGCAAAATTAGGCAATTAATTCAATTGCAGAGTATTATTTAATTAATATTTCTAATATTTTGTAGAGAATTGATTATCAAAGAGAAATACGATGAATAAAGCATTTAGAATTTCACTATCAAGTGTAAATTAATTTTTAAAATTAAATAAAACCATATCCAAAGTGATGTTTAAAAAAAGTATTTGAAATTATGAGGTTTAAGTTTTAAACAAATCTGATTGTAAGATATAGTATATAAAAAAAGCAACTACAAATGTAGTTGCTTCTTATATTTTGAAAGTAAATGATTACTTCAATTCAACTTCAGCACCAGCTTCTTCTAATTGCTTCTTAAGAGCTTCAGCTTCGTCTTTAGAGATACCTTCTTTAATGGCTGAAGGAGCTCCGTCTACGATGTCTTTAGCTTCTTTAAGACCAGCACCAGTTAAATCTTTTACCAATTTAACGATAGCCAATTTAGAAGCACCTGCAGACTTAAGAATTACGTCGAATTCAGTCTTTTCTTCAGCAGCTTCACCTGCACCAGGACCAGCCATAACAACTGCAGCAGCAGCTGGTTCGATTCCGTACTCATCCTTAAGGATAGTAGCTAATTCATTTACGTCTTTTACTGTTAAGTTTACTAGCGTTTCAGCTAAATTTTTTAAATCTGACATTGTTGTAATGTTTTTGTTGATTATTGATTGATTTTTTTGAGAGTCTAATTATTCTGCAGCTGGAGCTTCTCCTTCTGCAGCAGCTTCTGGAGTTTCAGTAGCTGGAGTTTCTTCCACAGCAGGTGCAGCAACTTCTTCAGTTGTAGCTTCTGCAGTTTCAGATTTGTTTTGAAGAGCAGAAACAACTCTTTGAATTGGAGACTGAAGTAATCCGATGATTTCACCGATCATTTCTTCTCTAGACTTAATGCTTACTAGAGCATCAAGGTTGTTGTCACCAACATAGAACGTTTCTTGAACGAAAGCTGATTTTAAAGCCGGCTTCTCTTCTTTTTTTCTAAAGTCTTTGATTAATTTTGCTGGAGCGTTAGCAGTTTCAGCAATCATTAATGCAGAATTACCTTTGAAAGTTTGGAACATTTCAGAGAAATCTACTCCGTCAATTTGTTCCATTGCTTTTTGCAAAAGTGTATTTTTCACCACTTTCACTTTGATATTTTGCTTGAAAGCCTGTCTTCTGAAGTCAGAAGATTTTGCAGCGTTCAAACCGTTTAGATCTGCTACATAAACTACTTTAGCATCCTGAAGCAAATCTTTGATCTCTTGTATCGCTACAACTTTTTGGTCTTTTGTCATTGTCTTAAGGATTATAATTAGTTAACAGATTTAGTATCGATTGCAATACCAGGACTCATTGTAGAAGACAAATAAATGCTTTTTACATAAACTCCTTTTGCAGCAGTTGGCTTCATTTTGATCAAAGTAGAGATCAATTCCTGAGCATTTTCCTTGATTTTAGCAGCATCGAAAGATACTTTACCAATACCAGCGTGGATAATACCATACTTGTCTACTTTGAAATCAATTTTACCCGCTTTTACTTCAGTTACTGCTTTACCAATTTCCATAGTTACAGTACCTGATTTAGGGTTAGGCATCAAACCTCTTGGTCCTAATACTCTACCCAAAGGTCCTAATTTACCCATAACAGCCGGCATAGTAACGATAACGTCAACGTCAGTCCAACCTTCTTTTATTTTTTGTAAATATTCGTCAAGACCTACATAGTCAGCACCAGCTTCTTTAGCTTCAGCTTCTTTATCTGGAGTTACTAAAGCCAAAACTTTAACATCTTTACCAGTACCGTGAGGAAGAGATACAACACCTCTTACCATTTGGTTTGCTTTTCTTGGATCTACACCCAATCTAACAGCGATATCTACAGAAGCATCAAACTTTGCAGTGTTCACCTCTTTTACAAGAGCAGAACCTTCTTCAAGGTTATAAATTCTTCCTTTTTCTACTTTGCTTAAAGCTTCCTTTTGCTTTTTAGTCAATTTTGCCATTTCTTCAAGTATTAAGCGTTAAAAGTTGGTTTAGTTCCTGTTACTCTTAATCCCATAGATCTAGCAGTACCTGCAACCATAGAAACTGCAGAATCGATTGTAAAGCAGTTAAGGTCAGTCATCTTGTCTTCAGCGATCTTTTGAACCTGAGCCCAAGATACAGCACCTACTTTGTTTCTGTTTGGTTCTCCAGAGCCACCTTTGATTTTAGCCGCATCCATTAATTGGATTGCTGCAGGAGGAGTTTTGATTACGAATTCAAAAGATTTGTCTTCGTACACTGTAATTACTACAGGCAAAACTTGTCCTGGCTTATCTTGGGTTCTTCCGTTAAACTGCTTACAAAACTCCATGATGTTCACACCTGCAGAACCCAAAGCTGGACCTACTGGTGGAGAAGGGTTAGCAGCGCCACCTTTCACCTGAAGTTTTACCATTTTAAAGACTTTTTTAGCCATTTTTTGTTTTTTAAATTTGAATAATTAATGAGTTTGGAAGCATTTATTATTCAGTAGGTTACCGCACTCACATAAAGTAAACCTACTTTTCGGACTGCAAAATTATGAAATATTTTTGAATTAGCAAATTAATTATTTGAGTTTTAAGCAGATAATTAAAATATTTTTTATCCTTTTTTTGAATTGAAGATTATACACAATGATTATTAATAAAGAGCTAATGAATCAATGGGTTAAGAATAAAATTTAGAAAAATAATATTCCATTACCTTTTGTAAGGAAAATCCTCTCGCATCATATTGCATGTGGATAAAAAAGAAGACAAAAAACAGAATGTTAATAACTAGGAGTTTTTTAATAAAAATATTCTGATTAAATGAAACTTTACCCCTATTCTCATTATCAGGCAACATCGTAATTACAATGATTAACAAAAGCATAGAATATGTATGATCCCAACGATACCAATCAATCCCCAGAAAATACAATGGCATCACCCAAATGAAACTTGCAATAATAAACTGAAGCAAAGTATAAAATTTGTTCCTATAAAATAAAAAGACATAATATAAAAACATTGAAACTTCGATAACAAGCTCTAAAATAAATAGAGAATAGGACGTAATTTCATTTTTAATTATTTCTACTCCTTCCCAAAAGGTATAAATAAAAATGTTGTTTCCTCCAAAAACCACTCCTCTTTTTCTTATAATCTCCAAACTTCTTCCGCAATTAATCTCTTTCCCGAAAAAATATAAAATCCCAATAGCAAGAGTAGACCAAACGAAGAGCATTATCCAAAATGAATATTTTTTCTTTTCAGTTTTAAGAATATGTATGAAAATAAAAAAAGGCAAAAAGAAGTAAAACATTTCATGAATAAACAAACCTATACAGAATAAGATTATAAAAATTTTCTCTTTAAGATCATTCATCTTCCCCAATGCAAAATATGCAGCAAGTACAAAAAGAATAATTTCTCTTTTGCCAGAATAAGACAAATTAATTGGGAAATACATAAAACATAGCGGAGAGCATAGCAACACTAAAATGTTCCAATCTATTTTCTTTACAACTAACAGTTTATAATATGAAAAAAAAATAAGGGTATAAAAAATAATTTGAACAATAAACACCTGAAAAGGTAACGGTACACTAAGTAAATCTTGCACCACAAAAAAAGCAGTTCCGGTAATCCCTCTACGTTTAAAACCACCATCTTCATAGTTAACCAGCCAGTCAGACATCGTCCATTCATGAATAGGCAGTGTTGCCTTACCGTATAGTTTTAAGACTACATAAAAAAAGATTACACTTAAAAAAAAGCAATACAAGAAAAAAAGATTATTCTTTTTTGCAAACAATATCATATTCTCAATTTTATGGATAAAAAAAAGGATGCCTCGAAAAGCACCCTTCTTTTTATATTTTAAATATATACATTTAAACTTTTTCTACCTGCATGTAGCTTAACTCCATTGGAGTTTTTCTTCCGAAGATCAAAACAGATACTTCTACTTTCTTCTTATCTTCAAGAATTTTTTCTACTGTACCGTTGAATCCGTTGAACGGACCATCGATTACTTTTACATTCTCTCCAACGATGAATGGAATCTCTGCATCGGTAGCAAATTCTGAAAGCTCATCCATTCTACCTAGCATTCTGTTAACCTCAGATTTTCTCATCGGTACAGGATCTCCTCCTTTTGTTAAACTTAAGAAAGAAATTACCCCTGGAATGTTTTTTATAACGTGAGGAATTTCTCCCATCAGATCCGCTTCTACCATTAAGTAACCTGGATAGTAAGGTCTTTCTTTAGGAACTTTTTTTCCGTTTCTAAGCTGAATCACCTTTTCCATAGGAATAACCACTTGAGTAACATACTGCTCAAACCCTAAACGTTTGATTTCTGTCTCAATATAGTTTTTCACTTTATTTTCCTGTCCGCTAATAGCTTTCAGTACATACCATTTTAATTCGCTCATTATTTAGAAAATAGTTTTTATTAGTTGAAGCTGTTAATTAGTATTCCTAAGATATTGCTGATTGATTTTGAAAACAATTCATCAACACCGAAAGTAAATAATGCTAAAATGACAGTAGCAACAGTAACTACGATTGTAGAAGACTGTAAGTCTGACCATTTTGGCCATTCAACTTTATGTCTGAATTCGTTATAAGAACCTTTTAAAAAATCGACAAATGAACTCATAATTTATATTTGCACGGGCACAAGGATTCGAACCCTGATCAACGGTGTTGGAGACCGGTATCCTACCATTGGACGATGCCCGTAGATAAAAAGGCTTCCGAGAGTTTCCTTTCGGAAGCCTTTTGTATTATTTAGATAATTATTCTAAGATTTCAGTAACCTGACCAGAACCTACAGTTCTACCTCCTTCTCTGATCGCAAATCTAAGACCTACGTTAAGAGCGATTGGTTGTAGCAATTCTACAGTGATTTCTAAGTTATCACCAGGCATTACCATTTCTACACCTTCTGGTAAGAAGATCTCACCTGTAACGTCAGTAGTTCTTACGTAGAACTGAGGACGGTACTTGTTGTGGAATGGAGTGTGACGTCCACCTTCTTCCTTAGAAAGGATATAAACAGAAGCTTTGAATTTTTTGTGTGGTTTAACAGAATCTTTCTTAGCGATTACCATACCTCTCTTGATGTCAGTTTTTTCAATACCTCTCAACAATAGACCTACGTTATCTCCAGCTTCACCTCTATCTAGGATTTTTCTGAACATCTCAACTCCTGTAATAGTAGAAGTCAACTTCTCATCACCCATACCAACGATATCAACTGGATCTCCAGTGTTGATAACACCAGCCTCGATTCTACCAGTTGCTACAGTACCTCTACCTGTAATAGAGAATACGTCTTCGATTGGCATCAAGAATGGCTTTTCAGTATCTCTTGGTGGTTGCTCGATCCAAGTATCAACAGCATCCATCAATTCTTCAACTGATTTGAACCACTTATCTTCAGTATCAGGAGTAGCAGCAGTAGCAGCAGTAAGAGCTCCTAATGCAGAACCTTGAATTACTGGAGAGTTATCTCCGTCGAAATCATAAGTAGACAACAAGTCTCTCAATTCCATTTCAACTAGCTCTAATAATTCAGCATCATCTACCATGTCAACTTTGTTCATGAAAACAACGATTCTAGGTACATTTACCTGACGACAAAGCAAGATGTGCTCTCTAGTCTGAGGCATAGGACCGTCAGTTGCAGCACATACTACGATAGCTCCATCCATCTGAGCAGCACCAGTTACCATGTTCTTTACGTAATCCGCGTGACCTGGACAGTCAACGTGAGCATAGTGTCTTTTTTCAGTTTCGTACTCGATGTGAGCAGTATTGATAGTAATCCCTCTTTCTTTTTCTTCTGGAGCAGAGTCAATAGCAGAGAAATCTTTTTTCTCAGCAAGACCTTTGCTCGCTAATACAGCAGAAATAGCTGCAGTAAGTGTAGTTTTACCATGGTCAACGTGACCAATAGTACCAATGTTCAAGTGTGGTTTGTTACGATTAAACGTTTCCTTTGCCATGATTTAAATTATTTATTTTATTGTTATTCAAATTTTCGGTGTGCAAATATAATGAATTTTTATATACCAAAATCTTTTTATCAAAAAAAGTTTCATACCTAAACCCAGAAAGTCACAAACCAGATTGTTTTTTCTAAACAGAATGCAAATTTAAGCAAAAAAAATCAATTAAAAAAAGTGTTTGCAAAAATCCGCGGCTAATTTTCTTTCGTAAATGATATCATAAACCCACTTAAAATAAATTATTATGAAAAAACTATCCAATTTTTGCATGGCTATATTTGCTTTTGTCACGGTAATTTCTTGCGATGATAACGAAAATATGATGCCTGAAGAACCAGTTACAACTACTTTACCCAACGCGATGATTTATGGTTTAACAGACAATAATCAGTTGGTATATTTTAACACCAAAAATTCTTCAACATTTACTTCTACTAAACCCATTATGGGAATTCCATCCGGAGAAAAATTAATGAGTATTGATTTCAGACCGGCAACCGGAGAATTGTATGCTGTTTCCAACGCAAGCACATTTTATATTATTAATACTTCTACCGCTTCTACAAGATCTGTAAGTACAACGTCTTTTTCACCTGTAATTTCCGGAACTGTAGCATCCATTGATTTTAATCCAACTGTAGACAGAATAAGATTGGTGACCAATACCGGACAAAACCTACGCTTACATCCTGAAACTGGTGCTATTGCAGCTGTTGATATGAATATCGCAACCGCTTCTTCCATTATGGGAATTGCTTACACAAACAGTTTTTCGGGAGCAGCTTCTACCATCTTATATGACCTTGATGCTACTGCAGGAAAACTTTTTAAACAAGATCCGCCCAATAATGGAACTTTAGTAGAAGTAGGAAGTTTAGGAATTACTTTTACAGGACAAGCTGCATTCGACATCAATCCGGATAATACTTTAGCAATAATGGCGGCAACAACTGGTACACAAAATACTTTGTACACCGTAAATTTATCAAACGGAAAAGCTACAAACATTGGAAATCTGTCACAAAAAATAATCGATTTGGCAATTCCTACAAATCCTGTTGCGTATGCAGTTGACAATACTAATTCATTACAAATCTTTAATCCTAATAATCCTCAACCTGTAGCAAAATCAATCACAGGTCTTCAATCTGGAGAAAATATTTTGGGTATCGATTTCAGACCTTTAAATGGGCAATTGTATGCATTAGGAAGCTCAAGCAGAATTTATACCATCAATTTAGGAAATGGCGCTGCTACTACAGTCGGAGCACAACTTCCCACTTTATTGGCAGGAACTGAGTTTGGTTTTGATTTTAACCCAACCGTTGATAAAATAAGAGTGGTAAGCAACACCGGACAGAATTTAAGATTAGATCCTGTTACGGGAGGAATTACCGCAACTGATGGCACTATTAATCCAGGTACACCAACTTTAAGCGCTGCAACTTACACCAACAATTTTGCAGGTGCAACGAGTACTTCCCTATTTGTAATTGATCATTCTACCGACAAACTTTACCTGCAAAACCCTCCTAATAATGGAACTTTAGTAGAAAGAGGATCTTTAGGAATAAGCATTGAAGGAGCCAATGGTTTTGACATCGGAAGTACAAGCGACAAAGCATATTTAATCGCTACTGTTGCAGGAGCTACAAAAATTTACACAGTGAATACAACCAATGGTTCTGCAACATCGTTAGCTAATTATCCCAATTCGGTAAGAGGTTTTACAATTGGTTTAGGATTTTAATGACACAAATTTTACTTAGCTTTAATATTTACAAGAAGCGCTGAAAAATTAATTTTTCAGCGCTTCAAACTATATAATGTAAATGAAAGAATAATCTTAAATAATTTCTTCTGTTTTCTTTGTTCTATTAAAAATCCAAAAGATAATTGGGAAGATCAATAAGGTTAGAATCGTTGCCGTAATCAAGCCACCAATAATTACGATTGCCAAAGGTTTTTGAGATTCAGAACCGATTCCTGTAGACAATGCGGCAGGTAATAATCCTATAGAAGCCATTAAAGCAGTCATAATGACGGGTCTTGTTCTGGATTTTACTCCGTTAAATACAGCTTCATCCAAGGGTAATCCGTCTTTTACATTTTGATGAAATTCTGTAATCAAAATCACTCCATTCTGAATACAAATTCCCAATAAAGCAATCATCCCAACTCCTGCAGAAATCCCAAAATTCATTCTGGTTAAATGAAGAGCGATAATTCCACCAATCAAAGCAAAAGGTACATTCGCCAAAACCAAAAGGGAATCTTTCATATTTCCAAAAAGGATAAACAACAGGAAAAATATTCCCAAAATACTTATCGGCACCACTTCTGTAAGTCTTGATGTTGCTCTTTGCTGGTTTTCAAACTGACCGGTCCATCCAACTTTATACCCTTCCGGAAGATTAATTTTTGCCACTTCTTTCTGAGCATCTGCAATCGTTCCTCCTAAATCCCGGTCACGAATTGAAAATTTAATTCCGATATAGCGTTTTATATCATCACGATAAATAAACGCAGCTCCATTATTTTTTTCAATATTTCCGACTTCTTTCAGCGGAATCATTGTTCCGTCCTGCGTAGGAATCATCAATGAAGCAATATCATTTTCATCTTTTCTATATTCGTGAGAATACCTTAAACGAATCGAGAATTTTCTTTCGCCATCATACATTTCTGAAGCGGTTTTTCCACCAAAAGCCATTTCCAGAACCGTTTGTGCATCTTCCGGCATTACGCCATAAGCCGCCATTTTATTTCTGTCCCAAACAACATTCACTTCCGGTTGACCGATATTTTTAATAATTCCGGCATCACGAACTCCGTCAACATCTTTTATTGATCTTAAAACTTTATCCGCCAATTCATCTAAAGTCTGAAGATTATCCCCATAGATTTTAATTCCATTTTCAGCTTTAAAACCCGCAACTGCTTCAGCAACGTTATCAGAAATCGGTTGTGAATAATTGAATGTTATCCCTTGATAATTGCTGAGTTTTTTATCAATTTCTTCGGTGAGTTGTTCATAGCTGATCTTTCGTTTCCATTCATCTTTAGGTTTAAGATTGACCGCAAACTGTACAAATCCGAATCCATTGGGATCTGTTCCGTCGTTGCTTCGTCCGGTTTGCGCCAAAACATCAGTCACTTCAGGAACACTCATGATGTCTTTCTTCAGAATATCGGCAGTCTTCAAAGATTCTTTTAAAGATGAGCTCATCGGCATTTCTGCAGTAATCCAAAGTGAACCTTCATTTAATTGGGGCAAAAATTCTGTTCCTAAAAATTTCCCTGAAAATAAAGTAACCGCTACAAATGAAATGGAAATAATTAAACTTAATCTCTTATTCTTAAATGTAAATTTGAAACCTTTCAGCACAATTCTGTCCCAGAAATTCACAAACGGATTGTTCTTTTCTTTTACATTTTTATTTAACAATAAATGCGTTAAAACAGGAACTAAAGTCAAGGTAAAAATCAAAGCACCCAACAATGCAAAACCTAGCGTAAACGCCAAAGGCGAAAACATTTTGCCTTCCACTTTCTGGAATGAGAAAATTGGAATTAATGAAGTAATGATAATTAATTTTGAAAAGAAAATAGCTTTTCCTAAACCTGTTCCGGTTTGTTTGATCCAGCCTGCTTTTGCCATTTTGTTGAATCTTTCAGAACCGTATTTTTTAGCTTTATGATCAAGCATAACAAAAATCCCTTCGACCATGACGACGGCTCCGTCGATGATAATTCCGAAATCTACCGCACCCAATGATAATAAATTAGCACTCATTCCTGCCATTTTTAAACATAAAAATGCAAAAAGCAAAGACAGAGGAATGATGATGGAAACAATTAAAGTTGTTCGCCAATCTGCCATAAAGATCAAAACAATGACCGTAACAAGGATGATTCCTTCCATCAAGTTGTGCATCACGGTTTCTGTGGTAAAATCCATTAGATTATCACGATCGTAGAAGGTGACCATTTTTACATCTTTGGGAAGGATCTTTTCGTTAAGCTCTTTAATTTTAGCTTTCACACCTACCAAAACTTCACGCGGATTTTCACCTTTTCGCATCACGACAATTCCTTCTACCGTATCATCCTGATTATTTAATCCAGCCTGCCCTACTCTCGGTCTTGAGCTTTCATGAACCTCAGCAACATATTTTACCAAAATTGGGTTTCCGCTGTCATTATGAATCGTAATATTACCGATATCTTCAATTGACTGTACCAAACCAATTCCTCTTACCACGTAGGCTTGTCCGTTTTTTTCGATAACATCTCCACCGACATTTAAATTACTTTTCGTCACCGCTTCATAAACCTGCAACGGTGTTAAGTTGTATTTATCTAAAGCTCTCGGATCGATACTCAACTCAAAAACCTTATCCTGACCTCCGAAAACATTGATATCTGCAACTCCAGGAACACCACGAAGCGCTCTGTCAATCACCCAATTCTGTAAAGTAAGAAGCTCACGGGAATCTTTTTTCTTGCTTTCTAAAGTATATCTAAAAATTTCTCCGGTCGGTCCGTAAGGAGGCTGTACTTCGGGATCAATACCTTCGGGAAGACTTACATTTCGAAGCTGATTGTTGACCATATTTCGGGCAAACATATCATCAACTCCATCATCAAAAAGAATTTTAACAATAGAAAGTCCAAACATGGTGGTACTTCGAACACTTGTTTTTTTCTGAACCGGACTCATCGCCAATTCTATAGGCGTCGTGACAAAACGCTCGACTTCTTCAGCACTTCTACCATCCCATTGTGTAATGATTACAATCTGGGTATTGGTAACATCGGGAAAAGCTTCGATCGGCATGTTTTTGAAACTTATAAATCCTGCAACCGCCAAAATCGCCACCCAAATAAAGGTAAAAGCCTTATTTTTAAGTGAAAATGATATTATATTTTTTATGAATTTATTCATGTGAATAGATGTTAGATATTAGGTTTTAGTTTTCAGGCTAATCTCTAATTTTTAATTGTATCTAAATGATTTAAAAACCATTAAGAAAATGAATTTTAAAGCTGAATTAAGGCACATCAAAAGATTCCTTAGTTTGGTTAAATAATAGGTTAATGATAATCGCTTACTATTTCAAAATATCTCAATGGTCTAAATCAATTAATTTTTTAGAGAACGATAGATCAAAAGCTGATTATTGGTAATTACATTTTCACCTTCTTTCAGACCTTCTGAAATGTATGTGACGTCACCAAGCTGTTTTAAAACCTGAATTTCTTTAATCTTCACATCAGTTCTCGATTTAAAAACGACTACATAACTTCTGTCATCATCAAAAATCACAGCTTTTGAAGGAATAGAAAGCGCCATTTTATTTTCAGATTTAGAAACTTTAATTGTTGCTTTACTATCGGGAATCAACAATCCATTGGCATTATCCAGAACAACTCTTGCCTGCATTGCATTGGTTTCAGGATCGATAATTTTAAATATTTTATCAATTTTACCGTCAAAAACTTTATCCGGATAAGATAATGTGGAAACCTGCGCCGGCATTCCAAGGCTTATTTTATCGATATCTGCTTCATTGATGTTCATAATTGCCCAAACATTCGTAGTATTGGCAACATCAAAAATATTTTCGCTTCTGTCACTCCTCAGCTGCATATCTTTATTGATGTCTTTATGAACAATATAACCGCTGATTGGTGCTAAAACACTGTAAATATTTCCGTTTTTCACATTGTAAACCGTACTTACCGCAGATGCTCTCTGCATTTGGTCTTCTGCTTTCTGAAGCTGGCTTTTTGCTTCCAAAACATCTCTTTCCGTATTCAGTTTTCCTTCATACATTTCCCTTGCAACACGAAGATTATTTTTAGCAACCTGCAAATCTGTTCTTGCATCACTCACATCTTTTTGTACTTCTGCCAGTTCGGTACTTCTTATCGTCGCTAAAACCTGACCTTTTCTTACATAATCTCCTAACTCCACATTCACACTCATCACATTTCCTCCGACTAACGGAAAGACATCGATATAAGAGTTTCTGTCAGCAGAAATTTTACCGTAAAAACTATAAGAATCTTCTATGTTTCTATTCTCAACTTTCGTTGTGGAAATTGATTCGAGCATTGTATTGCTTAGTTCAAAACCTTTTGGCTCGGGAGTTTTTGCAATTTCAGGCTTTGAGCATGACCATAAAAGCAAAGCTGAAAATAAGGGTATAATTATTTTTTTCATTGTAGATTATTATTAAAACGCAAAGATTTTTTTTTAAATAACATGCCGTTTTTAAGTTCGCAAAGGCGTTTGACTTACGTCGAATCTTCGATTTCACTTAGCAAAGACTGCAGAAATTTTATATTTAATAGAAGATTTTGGTTTGTACTAATTGATTAAGCTTAATGGCAGATTCCATCAAATTATTTTTCATATCATAGATCTGCAGTGCGGTTTGACGATAGCTTTCCATGAAATCTGTAAATTCAATTAAACTGATGTTTCCGTTTCTGAAATTTTTAAGCATTCCGTCATAGACAAGATCAAGATTACTTAAGTCGGTAGATTTTATTTCGGCTAACTGATCATATTGGGTTTTCCAGATTTGAAAAGCTGACTGCACTTTTGTTTCTAAATTGAGTTTCTGAAATTCTGCGTTTTTCTGATTCTGTTTAATGGCGTAATTAGCCTTTTCTACATTTCCTTTATTGCTTTTCCATAATGGAATAGGAATTCCGACCTTCAAATTAATTTCATTATTAAAAGTTCCGGAAGCCTGATCATATTCTGCACCGACATTTAAATCAGGAACATTCAACGATTTTTGCCATTGCGCATATAATTTAGAATTATCAATCAGTTTTAAAATGAATAAATAATCGGCATTATTTTCGAGTGCTTTTCTTTTCAATTCCTCATCATCACCGAAAGGTTGTGCCGTTAAAACCTGTTTTGCTTCCTCATCTGAAATTTGAGGCTCTATATTTTCTGTAATCCCGGTAAGAACTTTAAGGTTTTGTTCAAACTCTAAAAGATTTTTGTTGATATTTACTTTATCATTATTGAGTTGGATAACAATACTTTGAAGCCTCACTTCATCTTTCAACGAAACATTTCCTTTTGCAGACTGTACTTTGTAAGCTTTCAAAAGGTCATTCATATACCCTAATTGCTTATTGGTATTTTCAAGCTTTAATTTTTCGTAGTAAAGATTATAATAATTGGTATGAAGCTGTGTTCTCAGCTCTACCAAAAGCTGTGAAAACTGTAATTGAGCCAGTTCTTTATTAGATTTTGCAAAAGCGATCTCGTTTTTCTTTTTCCCACCCATATAGATCAATTGGGTCACTTCGAAACCTTTTGCTCTTCCTGCATCCAAAACTCTTTTGTCTTGGGGATTGTAAGCATTGATGTAGCCACTCATCTGCGGAAGCTCCCAGATTTTCGCCTGCAAAATATCTGCATCTGCCATATTGATGCTGTATTGCTCGGCAAGAAGCTGAAGATTGTTTTGCTGAAAGGCATTTTCGCACTCCAAAAGCGACATTTGCTGCTGCGCCGATATCACCGAAGAAATCACCACGAACAGTCCTGCAATTTTGTTCATTCTCTCAATTTTGATGACAAAAGTGCGGCTGCTCGATTAAAACGAACTTAAAGGAGGCTTAAAAAAAAATTAAATTTGGTTTTGGGAAGGATTTGAAATATTTTTTTCAACTATTAATTTGAACCATTAAGTACATTTAAGAAGTTAAGTTTCATTAAGAAACAATCTAATAAATTTTAAAATGATGAGTACTTAAAGCGAAGCTCAGCTTAATATTCTTAAATCCTTAATAAATCTTAATGGTTTATAATTTTACCCACAAATGACACAGATTTCACAGATTTTATTTTAAAATTGAATAATAAAATATTCTCGCTGATTGAGCAAATTAAGCAGATTTTTTTATTAGTATCTACAGAATTTATTTAAACTGCGATAAACTAAATTTTTAAAATTATTTATTAAAAATCACACTAAATTTATTCATATTCTCATCAGGAGAGTTATATTCAATATTTGCATTATGATATTCTAAAATTCTTTTTACAATTCTTAAACCTAAACCAGAACCGGAAATATTCTGAGAATTATTTCCTCGCATGAAAGCTTCAAAAAGTTTCGGCTGCTCTTCTTCAGAAATGGTATTACCTTCCGAAAATACATCTACTGAAAGATGAGTCTCGTTTTCAGTTATCAGAATTTTCACATCTGCATTATCAGAATAGACTGCAGCGTTTTTCAGTAAATTAATAAAAACGATATCTAAAAGTGACTGAACTCCATTAATGGTTAAAAAAGCATTTTCCTGCGTTTCCTCAGAAATAAGAAAATCCATTTTAAGATTGGGATAGCTTTTTTGCACCCGGTCGAACGATTCAAAAATCACTTCATCAATTCTTACCTCTTCATAAATGCTCTGAATATTTTCTTTATCGAATTTTGTAAGAAGTAAAAGCGAATTTGTGAGATCAGACAATTGATAGACATCTTTCAACATCTGTTTAAGAGCTGAAAGAGTTTCAGGAGAATGCTGCTCAAGCTTAATTAAATTTTCCAGCTGAAAAGCCATTCTTGTAATGGGTGTCCTGATTTCGTGGGATGCACTTGCCGTAAAATCTTTTTGTGACTGAAAAACATCATTTAATCTTACAATCATTGTATTAAAAGACTTCGCCAGAATACTGATCTCGTCATTTGACTGCTCTACCGGGATTTGTGTTGTCAGTTTATGAGCGGTGACCTCAGAAATTTCTTTGTTCAAATCTTCCAAAGGCCGAAGAAATTTTCCCATGAAATAATAACTGAAAAAACCAATCAGCAAAGTACAGGTAATAAAAGCTGTAATTAAAAGGTATTTCAAATACTCAAGCTTCGATTTTCCGTTGGTATCGTAGGCACTTGTAAGAATGTAATAATTTTCTCCGTTGATATTTTTTAAAGCAGCATAAACTTCCGGAACCGTTTCTTCGTTGTAAATATCTTTTTTCGTGTCGAGCTCAGTAAGAAGTTCTTTGCTCCAGGTTACTTTTTGATCTTTTATCGTGCTATAAATAAGTTCTTTATTGGAATTAAAAATCAAAATAGTTTCGTTCAGAAGGAAATTATCCGAATTTTCATTAAAAAAAATAGGCGCTTCGTTCTCAAAATTTTTAGATTTTGAAATAAAATTGGTAGTAAATCCTAATCGCCTTACAAATCGGTCTTTAAACTCTTCCCTTCGGAAGTCATTAAACGAAATATAAATAATGATCAAAACAACCCCAAAAAGGAGAGAAAATGAAACACTTAACGTAAGCGCAATCTTTCTTTTTAAAGACATTTAGATGTTTTTAGTTGCCCGTTGTTAGTTACTTATAAAGGATTTAGGTAATAACCAAAACCAGATCTGGTGTGAATCAACTTTACTTTATATTCTTTGTCAATCTTTTTTCTTAGAAAATTAATGTAGACTTCTACCGTATTGGTATTCGTATTAAAATTATGTTCCCAGACATTTTCGGTGATCTGTTGTTTAGAAACCGTTCTACCCTGAGCTTCTGCAAGATAAACAAGAAGCTGAAATTCTTTTAAGGTCAAAGCAATTTCGTTTCCTGCACGGAAAACTTTTTGCTCGGTTTTATTGATAATTAAATCATCAATCCTTATAATATCCAAATCTATATTATCGGAAGGAACTTTTCTTCTTAAAAGAGAGTTCATTCGAAGCAACAATTCTTCAAACTGAAAAGGCTTCACCAGATAATCATCTGCCAATCTCGTAAAAGCATCTTTTTTATCTGAAATATCACCATAGGCTGAAATAATGATAATCGGCGTATTTTTATCGAAAGAGCGAATGGTCTGACAAACATCTAGCCCATTAACTTTTGGAACATTAATATCTAAAAGGTACAGATCGTAGCTGCTATTCTTTATCTGACGGAGAAAAGTTTCACCATCATAGATTCTATCACACGTAAAATGATTTGATTCTAAAAACTTACTCAATTCTGCAGAGAGAATAAGGTCGTCTTCTAATAAGAGAATGTTCATCAATAATATATTTATGACGAATTTAATGAAAATTTCAAGATTATTTGATTCAATTGGTTTGACAGGACTTTTAAGTTTAATTTCCAAACTTCTTAAAGACTTATTTCTAAAGTATTTTGAAGCTCATATTATGATTGATTAAAATAATATTAAACTTTTAAAGTGGTCAAATCTGATAAAAACAAAAAAGCCTCAGATATTTCTATCTAAGGCTTTTATTAATGGTTCCCCATTTATCATAGAGCTTCTCCATTTGTATATTCCCCTTCTACATAACCACCATTAACATAACGGCCAGTGTCATTCGTGTGCCACGCATAGATCCCTGATATCATTACGCCAAGATCCTGAATGTAATCTGATACCATATTGTCCCACCCTTCAAAAGGAGGCAAATGATTCTGTAATAATAAAAATTCGTTTAAATAATCATTATGAAGTTCAAGAGTTTTCGTGTAAGCCTCTTGAATTGATATTCCGTATTCCTGTTGTAATACTTTTACTAGATTTAAAGTATCACCCTCCCTGTGAAGTTCTTTCGGCAAAGAAATAATATCATTATGGATGGCGATTATCAAACAGCAAAGTGTTCGATAACGTCTAATATAAAGATGATCAAAGATTTCATCAGGAAGCTGACGATAGTCTTTTTGCATCGCCACATAATCACAGTATGGTAAAACTCCGCTTGTGCCCTCCCTATTGAGCAGGTAAACTGCAAGGGGAGGAATTGAATTGTTTTTGTAATATACTTTTTCTTCTGCAAAACCTTTAATAGTGTCCCTGATTGAATTTATAAACCTCTTGTATAAATGCTTCGGAAATTCAAACTTAAGAGCATCTTGTCTGAGCACCCAGAATAAATGTAGTATCCCATTTTCTTTTGGCTCATCTGGATCATCCCCTGTTAATAATGCATAAGTACTATTCATCATACTATTCATTTTTTCATAGGAACATCTGTCAAAATAGTCATCCATCATTGCTCCATTAGCCGTATAATTTGCAAGCGGCAGCAATTCATCAATAGATTGTAAAAAAGGGCAGCCACGTGCTGCAATATCACTTAAATAATGTTTTTTATGTTTTTCACGGGCTTCTTTACTATGAATGATATATTCTGTATCAATCCAATTATAATACTCCTGACGTAACTGCTCGAAATCCCGATGAATAAAACCAGGAAAAGGATATTTAGGTTTAGGCAATTGCAATAAGCCTGCATAGAACTCTTCGTCTGTTAAAGATGTTTTCATATTAGTTTTTTATATGTTTTTTGGTTAGCCTAATATAAAAATAATTCTATAATATCCGAATTATTAATTTTAAAAAAATCGAGTGTGTAAATTATAAAATAGTTTTTGTGAAGACCTTTTTAGGTTCCTGTTGTCGTTAATGATCACAAATCAAAAAAATATATTTACAATATTGTTTGTTGCAGCCTTGCAACTAAAATGAACTCATACTTGATCTCCTGCATTATACTTATGTATCTTTTTCAAATTAGCAAAACAAAAATATAAAAAAGACCGTGTAATATATTTAAAACCATGAAAATCAATACATTACGCTAATTATAGCTTTCCAACCTGCAACAAATAAATCTTAGAAGATGGTCAAATAAAAGAATACATGAAGGACTAGAGCTAGTCATCCATAGACCACCTTCATTACCAAATTATCTTAGTTTAGTGTTTTTTGATAAGATTAAAAAACTTCTCCAAATTTTCCATTTTATCAGCATAGCTAATATTACTAGATGAAAAATCAATATTTTCGAGGTTACTTTTTTAATTTGTGACCCCAACTTTTGTGAGAAGCTATGTCCTGAAGCTTCTATTTTTTTTACTCTCTTAAGGTTCGAAAGCTCAGATCCTCTTAAACCCCATTTACCCTTTTGAACGATTTCCCAAAAACAAAAAAGCCTGCAATTTTTATAATTGCAAGCTTTAACAGCTTTTTCGCACTTTAGAAGATTAATTATTCTCGCTATTGCAGAGAGAGGGATTCGCCCCCCCGGACCTGTTACAGTCAATAGTTTTCAAGACTATCGCAATCGACCACTCTGCCATCTCCATTAACTCCGATTGTATCGTTTTTTTGAGTCCCAAAATATATTTTTAAAATTTGCAATAAATGTTATTTTATGCTTTTACAAATTCTTGAGATTCCAGACATGAAATTTAAGGTAAAAAAAATCCCGAAGAAATCGGGATAAAAAAGTGAGCCAACTACGGGACTTGAACCCGTGACCTCTTCCTTACCAAGGAAGCACTCTACCGCTGAGCTAAGTCGGCATTAAAAGAAAAAAATCACGCTATAAAAGAGTGATTTTATTTGAGCGGAAGACGAGGGTCGAACTCGCGACATTCAGCTTGGAAGGCTGACGCTCTACCAACTGAGCTACTTCCGCAATTTTGTTTCCAAAACTATTGGTAAACGCTGTGCAAACTTAAAGAAATCCCTTTAAACATGCAAGTTTTTTCTAATATAAAATGTGGGGAGAGCAGGATTCGAACCTACGAAGCCGAAGCAACTGAGTTACAGTCAGTCCCATTTAGCCACTCTGGAATCTCCCCAGATATTTTATATTAAATTGAGCCTCCAGAGGGACTCGAACCCACGACCTGCTGATTACAAATCAGCTGCTCTAGCCAACTGAGCTATGGAGGCAATTTAATAAAAACTGAAAGCTTTCAGAGAAACTCTACTCTGTGCTGCATCAGCAGTTAAAAAAATCACGCCTGATGCGGTGTGAAATTGAGCGGAAGACGAGGGTCGAACTCGCGACATTCAGCTTGGAAGGCTGACGCTCTACCAACTGAGCTACTTCCGCAATTTTGTTTCCAAAATCATTGGTAACGGTCTGCAAATCTAGAAAAATTATTTTAAACCTGCAAGACTTTTTTTTCTAATATAAAATGTGGGGAGAGCAGGATTCGAACCTACGAAGCCGAAGCAACTGAGTTACAGTCAGTCCCATTTAGCCACTCTGGAATCTCCCCAGATATTTTATATTAAATTGAGCCTCCAGAGGGACTCGAACCCACGACCTGCTGATTACAAATCAGCTGCTCTAGCCAACTGAGCTATGGAGGCAAAATTAAAAAGATTTCAAAAGATCGATGTTCCTTTTTGCGAGTGCAAATATAGAACAGATTTTTTGAAATCTCAAAGTTTTTATCAAAGTTTTTTTACTTTTTTTATTAAGCTAATTCTTTTTTCTTGATTAACAGTTTCTTAGCCGCATCAACACAAAGATCTAAACTTTCTTCGAAGCTGGAAGATGTCTTTTTTACAACAATATCATCACCTGGAACGACCAAAATCAATTCGGTGGTTTTATTTGCTCTGTCTGAATTATTTTCTACTTTCAGAAAGACTTTGCATTCCTGAATCTTGTCATAAAATGTGCCTAGTTTACTTACTTTTTTGTCTACATGTGACTCTAGCGGTTCGTGTGGAGTTAAGCCGATTGCTTGTACTGAAATCTTCATAATTCTTCTTTTTTAATTGCTCTTGGATGAGACTGATTAAACACTTTTTTCAACTGTTCAATATTGGCATTAGTGTACACTTGTGTGCTTGCAAGACTTGAATGACCCAATATTTTTTTTACTTTTGATATCTCTGCCCCATTGTCTAAAACATGCGTCGCGAAGCTGTGTCTTAAAATATGAGGACTTCTTTTTTGCTTAGAAGTTATAAGACTAAGGTACTTATTAACTACTACATAGACAAATTTTTCGGTCAGTTTTTTTCCCTTTTTATTGATAAAAAAATAAGACTTAAATTCTTCCTGTGGTTTTCGTATTTTAAGATAGTCTTTAAGTAAAGAACTTAATTTTTCAGAAATGGGAATATACCTTTCTTTATTACCTTTTCCTAAGATTTTCAGTTCGTTTTCTTCTAAGTTTACACTTTCAAATATTAAGCCACAAAGTTCAGATTTTCGAATTCCTGTTTGATATAAAATTTCGACAATAGATTTCTCCAGCAAATCTTCCACATCAGAAAAAACCTCATTTTGCAAAACACCCATCTCATCCTGAGAGATAGGAATTTGCTTTTCAGGGTAAAACTTCAATGATGATATACTTTCAACCGGAGAAACTTTAATTTCATCCAATTTTAAAAGAAATAAATAAAAACTTCGAAGCGTAGAAAGCTTCCGGTTGACAGTTCTTTTTGAAATACCTTTTTCACTCAGCTCAACAACAAAATTTCTGATTATTTTTTTATCAACATTAAGAAGATTTTCGGAAGATTCGGTTTTAAGATAAAAAGAATAAAAATCTTCAAGATCACGACGATAGCTCGTAATAGTATGAGGTGAATACCTCTTTTCAAACTGTAAATAATCTAAAAATTTGTCTCGCATTTTAGTAAGTATAAAAACAAAAAATCACTTCTCAAATATAACTATTTAAGAAGTGATTTAGTATGTGTTTAAGAAAATTCTTAAGCTTGCTCTTCCTTGCTTAATCCTCTTTGCTTATAAGCAGCTTTTAATCTAGCTTGTCTAAGAGTTACAGAAGGCTTGATAAATTGTTGTCTAGATCTTAATTGACGAACTGTACCCGTTTTATCAAATTTTCTTTTATATTTTTTAAGTGCTCTGTCGATAGACTCTCCGTCTTTTACTGGAATTATTAACATATATTACATCTCATTTTGGATTGCAAAACTAAAGGTTTTTTATGAAACCACAAAATTATCAAGCTTTAATTTTTAATAATTTATAAAAAGCTCCATCACTATGAATTTAAAAATCGTATATTTGCATTACTAATCTATGGGGTTGACTGGTTTCGACAGCAAGACCAATGGGTAAGTAAGCATGCAGAGAACCGTAGCGCGATCTCTTTAATCCCTTGCTACAAAATTTTAACTGGCAACGAAGAGTTCGCTCTTGCAGCTTAATATCGAAGTATAGTAGATCAAGCGTTTTCCCGAAGATTTCAGTAGGGAAGCAAGATGTCTCACAAATGCTCTGTTCTGCAGCGTTTGATTCTGGGATATAGTAATGCAGAAATAAGGTTTTAGACACTTCGGTTAAAACTCGAAAACTTTAGAAGATAAGCTGGAAGTTGGGTGTCTGCTCTCTGCCTCCAGTCGAAAACCAATAGCAGAATAAGCATGTAGAAATCTTATGTATTGCTTGTTTGGACGAGGGTTCGAATCCCTCCAACTCCACTTTTTAAGCTAAAGAGAATTTGTAAATTATTGAATTTTAAATAATTACATTTTCTCTTTTTTGTTTTTGTACTCAAAATTGTACCCAAATTTTTGAAATGTACTTTTTAAATCTGTTTGAATTCAATTAAACCTATTTGAATTTTTAATAGTTACATTAAGGCTTGTAGTACTAAAACATACTATGATATACTAAACAAATATACGCAAAACCAACCATAAACAAAAGAATATCAGATAGTTTTACTTAAAAAATCAATCTTTTTAAAAAGATTTTAATCATTTTGGAAGATGGCAAAAAATTAAAACCAGTTTCAAGAATTTCAATTCGAGTATAGGGGGTATAGTGAATTTTTTGCTGAATAGATATACCTTTTTATGAATGGTAGGTTGACTCTCAAAACCTCTATATAAAATTTTATGATTGGGATATAGGGATTCCTATATAGAGTTTTGACACGTTGGGGCAATTTGGAATACATATATTTACAACAAACCTGTAACCTTAGTCTTTTTTTAATTTGTTCAAAAAATTCTAAATTTCATCCATAATAGTTTTTTTATAAATCTCAATTATTATCAATAACATTCATTCAATAATGCATTTAATATTATATAATATTGTGTATTTTAGCAATAAAACACCTGTTTTAACATATAAACTAATAGCAAAACTAATTAAATATGAAATTTCAAATTCTAATCGATGATAATTTCTGTAACTACTCTACTGATGGAGAACTTACAGGAATTGACAATAAAAAAAATATTATCCATAATCAATGATTTTGAGGACGGAAAATGGAGATATAAAAAATTTCAAGAATTTATTTGGGATAATGTTAAAGAAACAGCCTTGAGTATAAAAGAGCGAAATGCCCTAATAAATGATGAAGGAAGTACGCTTAGTAAAGCCGTAGAAAAACTTCGTTTAATAGACCGATCCTAATGATAAAGACAATGGTAAAGGAGGAGAAATAGCTGAAATAATATTATATGGCATAATGAATTTTAAAGCTATTCCCGTTGTACCTAAATTTTTTTATAAGCAAAATAAAAATGACTTTGCAAAGGGAGCCGACTCAGTTCATATTGTAATTGAAAATAAAAATAACAATACTTTTTCATTATGGTTTGGTGAAGCAAAATTCTATGATAGTATCATCAATAGTAAGTTGGATAAAATTGTACAATCAGTTAATGAATCTCTCTTATTAGAAAAATTAAAAAAAGAGAATAGTTTAATAACTAACATTTCAGATTTAAAAGACTTCACCGAAATTAATGATGAACTAAAAGAAAGAATAATTAAAACTTTACACGAGGACACATCTATAGACGAAATAAAACCAATACTTAACATTCCAATATTGATGGTGCATGAATGCAAAATCACACAGAAAGAAACCGACAATAATCCAAAATACAAGAATGATATAAGTCTCAGATATTATTTTATTTTTATAATGCTTAAATTCACTTAATAGAGTGCCATTTTTTTTAATAAATCGAATTACTTCATTATGGTTGTTTTGATTCCAATAAATCAATAAATGTTCTAACCCAACTGGTCTTTCCTGAGAGCTTTTCTTATCAACATACCCAGCAACTAATCTTATAAGAATATGATTTCTGTCTAAAAGCCGTTCTTTAACAGACTGTGTAAATCTTTGAGAAAATAATTTATAAAGATTCGAAAACCCTGCTCTTTCTGCTATACGACTATTTGATAGAACAAGAATTTTGTCTGATTCTTTATTAAAAACCCACCCTTGTTCTATCAATTTATTTACAACTTTATCGTAAAAATTATTTTTGTGACTTTTTAAAGAATTTTCAAATTCAGTTACTTTTTGTTCCCCTCCCTTTTCAGGATGATTTTTCCAATAAAGAAATTAAACTGAACCTTGTATTTCTTTTTGGGGCTTCTGTTCAATATTTGTTCTAAAGCTATTTAACAACTTTACAACTTCTTTTGAAGATCTATAATTTTCTTCTTTTTTAATTAAGACTAAACTTCTATTCTTTCCTTTGTAATAGTTTTCCAGATTCCCAACACCTGTATCATAAATCTTTTGATGAGAGTCTCCATAGAAACCTAATACAATATTTTTTTCATTTCTTTTTAATAAAAAATCTATTAAGGTTTGCACTGTATCTAAAGATGTATCTTTGTATTCGTCTATAAAAACATATGGATACTTTTGTGCCACAATAGATGTTAACAAAGAGTAGTTTTCAAAAAGCATTTTAGCCAATTCTATAACATCATCATGATGTAGTTCTCCGTTTTCAAAATCACGAAAAGAGGAATCATTATAAAATACTGTTTCAATATTATTAACTCGGTCTTTTAAGTTTTTAATATACTTAGAATCATTATCAACATCTTTTTGATATCTTATTTCGTTGAGCTTGCATAATTCAATTTTAAGTTGTTTTTGGAATTGTTTTATAGATTACCATAAAAATTCGTGAATAGTATATACATTAACCAAATCATTGAATTCAATTCTTTTGATAATTTCATTCTTTGCTACATTAGTATATGTAATACAGATAATACTTTGATTATTCAAGCTCAAATTATCACCTTGCAATTCAATTAAATGATTTAATGTTTGGATTAATAAATATGTTTTACCTGAAGCAGCACCAGCTTCAACAACAAAACTTAATTTTTTTTCAATACATTCTTTTACTTCGTCAAATGCTGCCATACTAGTCAATTTTTGCAATTTCTATGTGATCATTCTTTACTAACCATTCCAAGCCTTCTTTAATATATTTAGGGACTATCCATTGTTGCTTAGTTCCTGTTTCGTCAAAAGTCATCAAATCAAATGTAAATACTGTTTTTTCTTTTGAATTTGGTGCTAAATCATAAGGCTCTCCAGTAAGATCTTTTCCTTTTAATAGATCAAAATAATCATTTACTTTTAAGTCTTTAGCCGAGTAAGAGAAAAAAGAATTATTGCAATTAATAATAGCTTCCTCTAAACTTCGAGCAGTATAAGAATGACTTTCTTCTGTCACTTGATAAGCTACCCGAATTATTCCAGAATCAATTTTTGAATCTTCAGATGCAAATAATAATTCTGATATCAGCTCTTTTTGAGGTAGCCACTGTTTTAAAGTTTGGTTTGAAGTTTTCGAATTTGGAGTACTAACTTTACAAGCCTTTCTATTATCCTTAGGATCTACTGAGTCAAGGTCTGTCACAATAAGAACTTTCGTGTTTAAAAACTTAAAGAATTCTTTAAATTTATAGGTATATGCTCCACCAACTTCAATGATTGAAACATATTCATTTTCTAATTTTTCAGAAAGTTTTTTGATAAATATCGGCATCAAAAGTTTTTCTGTGATACCTTCAACCATAATTACTTTGTCAGCAAAAAACAGATCACATTTACAAAATCCCGAAATATGTATTTTTCACTTTTGTTAAGAAGAACCGTTAATTCATGCATTTTGAATTCTTTTATTGAACATAGTTCTAAAATGATATTCTTAATTACAGCTTTATCATTTATTCTAGCAGGAAGAGTATCTATTTTATTCTTCTGAATAAGTAGATTTAAGAACAGAAGTTGGAATATAATAAGTATATCTATTTTTACCTTTTGTATCCAATAAATCTAGTTCTCTAAGCTTTCGAAGATCACTGTTAGTAGTCTTAGAGTCGGAACCATTGATTTGTCTTGCCAAAGAGTTATCAACAGCACCTAATTCTCTGATAAAAATTAATATACGTTTCTGATTGTCTGTCAAATTATAAGAATCGAAATTCTTTAACCATTCTAAATCTTTTTCATTCAATAAATGATGTAGTAATAACCTTACCGTAAATCTATTATTTTCGTGATCACTTTCAAAGGTTGGTTGCATCATGGAGACACCTTCCATCAAACGTCTCATCGTTCTTATTCCCGAACCTTTGGTCTCAGCCAAGTTGTTCTCATGAAAAATTGCTGAGATATAAGGATTTCTGTTTACAGAACCCGGTTCACCCAATTGTCCCTCAGTTTTTAATGAAAATCCCGGATTGATAATTTCAATTCTGTTGGGATAACGAATAATTTGAATAGGACTATTTTCTTTGTAAGATCTATGAATCAAGGCATTAACAACTACTTCCCGTAAAACTCTTAACTGGAGTCCTACCCGAGGCTCCCGGTGACTATAAATTTGATATATCCGGACTATAGATTTGCTTTGCTCAAACAAGCAAAATAAATTCTATCCGGAGATCAACCGGTTCCATGCGCAATTATAACTCCAGATTTCTACAGGGCCTGCACTAAAGATTATTTTGCTTTACAGTTTACTTCAGTAACCGGGGACCTCGAGAGCCTAATTTTATTTTGCTCTACATTTTGAAAAAACCAGACCGAATTCTTGATACTGATGAATCTTCTTACTATTCTGCACTTTCTGCGGTCTAATAAATTTCAATATAAATAAACGCCATTTCAAACGCTAAATAATGCTAAAAACGTAGGCAGAACGGCACTTTCGCTGTAAATTTAATCTGTCATTTAAAATACAACATCATGAAAATAAAATACAACAGAGTTTCTACATTAATTCAAAACAGGAAATCGTTTTGAGGCAGACAAAGAAAAATATGATCTGGTATTTTTGGATAAAATTTCAGGATCGGTTAGTTTTAAAAACAGACCCAAATCAAAGGAACTCATTAAACTGATTGAAGAAGGAAAAGTTTCTGAAATTGTAGTCGAAGAATTTTCTCGTCTTGGGAGAAACACCGGTGATGTTATTCAGACTCTAAAATGGTTAGAAGAAAAAGAAATTAATGTGGTGGTAAGAAATATCGGTTTGTAATCCCGTGCAAATGGCAAGAAAAATCCGGTCTGGAAAATGATTTCTTCTATATATGTCATCATTATATGAAATGGAACTGGAAAATATATTAGAAAGAACCTCTGTCGGTCGAATGGTCTATGTACAAAATGGCGGAATTCTGGGCAGACCCGTAGGAACTAACGAGGGAGATTCCGAATTCATCAATAAATCTAACAATAAGAAAATACTGGAATATCTTAAAAAAGAAAGAACCGTTCGGGAGATTTCTAAAATACTCGGAGTATCGACAAGAGCCGTTATGAAAGTGAAAAAAGTAGCCTCAAAACTTGAGATGATTTAATCTCTAAAACTGTAATAAACATGATTTTCAACACTTGAAATAATACTATTTTGTAAATTTTCAAAAATATAGTACTGACTTCATTTAAATGACAATGTTTTTTATGCAAAATAATTCCCGATTTCAGGTCCTCAATCTCTTAAAAACCTAATAATGATAGTCCTTACTGGGAGTGTGTATATTTTTTCAGTTTAAATTTAAGCCAAAATGATTTACGACAAAAAGTACCGTAATTATGTTATAAAAGTACACTTAATGTATACTAAACAGTCTAAAAATACATGTTTCACGGCTTAAATTCTATCTTTTCTAAATCTTATATTTAATTATTATAGTAATTCTCCATAGTTATCTCCACAATTTCTGTAATATTCTTCACTTTGAAAAATCTTAATTATTTTACGTCACGTTCTGTCGCCTTACCAACGTAGATTTGTCTCATTGATATGATAACATTCATATTAAATTTCATTAATGAGATGCGAACAATAGTTAAAAAATGTTAATTTTGAGAAAATTGTTTAGCAACAAAGAATTTAAAAGTTAAATATCAATTACTAATATATCAAAGATGAAAAAAGTTTTACTTTTAGTTGGACTTATCTCAAGTTCAATAATATTTTCTCAAAATACTCAATTACGGAACGATGCAGGAGCTGCAACTACTACGAGTGGTTTTTATGAAGCGAATGCTCCGGTAAATTATCCTCCTGGTGCAACTGATTGGTGGCATCTTTTGGATGTAAGGCATTCCAACCCGAATAATAACTACGGGATGCAGTTTGCCGGAAGTTTTTTTAATCAGGACTTATACTTTAGGAAAACCAATCATAATCCATCACAATCATGGATGAGAGCCATATTAGAGGATCCGTCAGGTAATGTGAAAATCGGAAAAAATGACCCAGCCAATTCAGAGGCGAGCTTAAGAATTTTCAAGGCAGATGGTACATATGTAGAAATTGCAAACTCACTCGGAAATTTTCAGATTGCAAGATCACCTTGTAATGATTGCTGGGCAACCGGAGCAAGACCTGGAGATACTGTATTCAGAACTTTGGGGAGTGTAGCTGGTGCGACACAAAATTTGCTTTTTTCTATTCCTAATACTGGGAACGACGGAGGTTCATATATTGGATTCGAAGATAATCATAACGGAGTTTGGGCAAAATTCTTCAATAATGCAACTGCCAGGTTCAATGGGAAAATATTTGCAAAAGAGGTAGAGGTTAAAACCAATGTTTGGGCTGATTATGTTTTTGCGAAGGATTATAAACTAAAAACCTTAGCTGAAGTTGAAAAACATATTGAGGAAAAAGGACATTTACCAAATATTCCCTCAGCTTCAGAGGTAATTGAAAAAGGGATCAATGTTGCTGAAATGGATGTAAAGCTTTTAGAGAAGATTGAAGAATTGACTTTATACTCGATTGAACAAAACAAAAGGATTCAAAAGCTTGAGGATGAAAACCTGATTTTAAGAAAAAAGTCCGATGAAATCCAGGATCTGAAAAGTAAAGTTGAAACATTAATATCTAATCAGAAATAGCAGATATGAAAAGAAAAATATTATCTCTGTTTTCTGTTGCTATAGGATTCTTTGGATATTCACAACAGACCGAAGTTTACTTCAAATACGATGAAGCGGGTAATCAACGGTACAGGGGGCCGGATGTTAACGCTAAGCAGCAACCCAAAGATGTTTCTCAGGTAGAAAACAAAACAGTAGCTGCTGCGCCACAGCCGAAAGAAGAGTCCGTAATGGATGCAAAAGAATTTTGGAGCAATATCAGATTATATCCTGTTCCTGTCAATGATATTCTGACAATGGATTGGACAGAAGAAGTTGATTCTTTGATCGAAACCGTTTCTCTGTACCAGCATAGTGCAGTCCACTGGAAGTTCCAGCAGCAGAACCTTCCTAACCTGAACAGGCAGCTTAAGATCAATATGACCGGCTATGAATGGGGAGTATATATACTGCATGTTAAACTAAAAGACGGAAGAGTATTCAGCAGGAATATAACCAAACGCTAAAAACTAATCACTAATATTAATTACAATGAAGAATATGAAATTATTCTATTCAATAATCATATCCTTACTTTCAGTTGCCGGTTATTCTCAGACTATCCTGCATCAGACTGAAAATACGACAAGAACAGTTCAGGATCCTCAAACGGTTATTATGGCACCGGGTTTCAAAGCTACATCAGGGGTTTCAAATCCCTTTATAGCAAAAATAGGACCCGGTACTGAAAACCCAGGTGGCGGACCAGCTGATTCCCAGGCTGGTGCAAATAATCCTTCGGGAACATCTGCTCCACAGGGAGTTAGTTTTCATGATACAAAAGGAGAAATTGATGTTAATGGCGGAGGACAGTTACAATTTACATTACCTATTGCATTACCTCCAGGAGTGAAGAGTGTTGCTCCTAAGGTTGATCTGGTTTATACAAGTGGTGCGGGAAATGGTATTGCAGGTTATGGTTGGAATATATCTGGTATTACAGCAGTCTCCAGAGTAGGAAGAAACATAGAAAGGGATGGAAAGGTACAAGGTATTCAACTCGACTATTCTGACCATTTTATTTTCGGTGGTCAGAGATTAATTCTTAAATCAGGTGAGTATGGTAGAGATGGTGCAGAATATGTTACCGAGAAGTATTCCAATCTCAAAATAAAATCCTATGGATCAAAAACCGGTATTCAAGGACCAATGATGTTTCATATTATTTTTGAAGATGGTTCTCAAGCATGGTATGGAGATACCGAATATGAAGATCCTGAACACTATAATACAGGTAGAACGTCTGTTGACTATAACATTGTAAAGTGGATGGATCCACAAGGTAATTATATCACTTATGAGTATTTGAAATCACAAATGCCAACTATAAATCCAGCTTTAGGAGGTGATGTAGCTGTCATAAAAAAAATCAGTTGGGGTGGAAATGAAAAACTAAACAAACCACATTTTAATGAAATAATATTTAATTATAGCACAGACAGAACTTTTAAAGAAACATCATATTTAAATGGATTTTACTATTTGCAAGATAAACTTCTGCAGGATATTACAGTTAAAACAAATGGTACGCAGTTTAAAAGATATGCCGTAGACTATAACAACAATGGAACAAAATATAACTTTGTTAAAAACATCACAGAGTATAATTCTGCGAATGAACCCGCCAATCCAATATTATTTGAAAACGAACAGGATCCAGAGGTGGCAACTAATCTGTTTAGGCAGGACAACAGATTTGACGATATAAGAAGTAGTGCTTTTTCAGGGGACTTTAATGGAGATGGTAAATTAGATTTTATCAACGGAAATAAACTGATGCTTTCAAGACTTGATGGGAATGGAAATTTCATTAATATAAGTTATCAAGGTACTCCTTTAGCAGTTGGAACATATGCTAGTCCTACAACACCTATTAATAACCAAGTGCTAATAACTGGCTTAATTGATAGAACTTTGCAAAAATGCACTATATATTTCTATAAATTCCAAAATAATAACTTCGTAAATATAGCATCAAATGAAATAAACTTAACAGCTTATTCTTATCTATTCTCAGGTACCGATCCAAGTACAAATCCTCGATGCAACTTAGATGGCGATTACCACCTTTCATTGGGGGCTAAAGAAGTCGATTTCAATGGAGATGGATTATCTGAGCTTATACTGCTAATAAAAAATGAGCAGAGGTGGCTTTGTGATGATTACTGGGGCTCTGGTCAAACGTATTACGAAACTACCACCAATGCAGAAATCAATTTATATGTAGATTTTTTCAACAACATCGTTAAACCTATTGATGAGAGTACTAATCATTTTATTTCATATACCTATGCTCAAAATATAGATCTTGATGGTGATGGTATAACAGAGCTACTCGACCAACAAGTCGCTACATTAAGATTTTTCTCATTTGATATTAATACTGGAAAGTTCAGTAAAAAATATAATGATGTTTTTCTTGGAGGTAGCGGCTTAAACACACCTCGCCCAATTGTTGGTGATTTCAATGGAGATGGTAAAACTGATATATTTGTTGCAACAGCAGAAAATTCATTAGATTGGAAGATGTATCTTTCAACAGGTAAGCAATTTATTGAATACTATTATTCAAACTTTTTTCTATATGAACCTAAGCATGAAGGAAAGCCAAGAAAAAGAAGAGTGACCTTGAGAACATATACATCTCCAGATCTTAACAAAGATAGTAAAAGTGATTTCCTTGTTTTTCAATCTGAAGTTTGGTTCAGAGACTGTGCAACTTGTGTAAATAATCCTGATTCAAGTTATGGATTTACATATTTTAGAAATGATGGAGTTGATGCAAGCGGAAAACCAATTTTTACACAATCTTATCATTTAGCGACTAAAGAAGCTACATCTTGGGGAGATAATAATTCGGAAGATATAAATTACTCAATGTATGGTGAGCATTATATACCCATGTTTGGTAATTATAGAATTGCACAGCTTAATAATGCTTTTGTTATCATTCATAAAACAAAGCTGATTACTTGGGATTTAGGTGCTAAACTTAATAAAATATCCAGAGTGAAATCAATAACTCAGGGAGGACTCAAAACGGATATCGAATATTCAGATATGACCAGTGAAGGAAATATTTACAAATCATATGTTTCATCTAATCCCGTATTATATCCTTATACAAATACATTAGAGAATTATAATTCATTTTTAGTTTCAAGGATTATCCAAGGTAGTAGAAAACAGGATTTTAGATACAGGGACCTAATTGGACATTTACAAGGTAAAGGCATTGTAGGATTTCGGCAATTGGCAAAATCAACATTTTATGTGGATGGAGCTGAAAATACTAAAATTTGGAATGGTTCAGAAATTAGTCCATTGAGTGATGCATTACCATATAAGGAATGGACAATACGAACAGTCAACGAAAACCTCGTATTTCCAAACGATATTTCAATTAACAACACTCAGTTGCTATCGTTCAAACAATTTAGCTTTAAAACGGATAAATTACTAAATGGAAATATTGTTAGTAGCTTTTCTCTTAATGAAAAGCCAAAAATTGTAGATGCAATTGTTCCAACTATAAGCATTGCAAAGGATTTTCTGAAAAATATAAAAACTGTCCATAATGTTGTACAATATAATAGTCTATATCTTCCCGAGAAATCGACCACTAATGTAAATGATGGCTATTCTGTAACAACAATGGATCTGGAATACTTCCCCCCAAATACTGTTTTGGGGAGTGATTATAGTATAGGTAAACCTAAAACAAAACTTACGACTATTAATGCCTATGGTGATACAAAATCACTTAAAGAAGAGTACACTTATGAAGCAACACTTCTAAAGACACTTAAAACATGGAATGATAATAATTCGGGTTACTTGCTTGAAAATTATAATTATGATGGCTTCGGTAACATTACTGAAAAAATAATCAGTAATAGTATTGATTCGCAAACCAATAACGAATTTTATGATTATGATTCCAAAGGAAGATTTGTTGTAAAGAAAAAAGACAATTTAGGTCTTGAAACAAATATTTCATATAATAATTGGGGGCAAATCCTTACAGAAGAATATCCGTCGAGTACAGGTAAAGTAAATATCTATGACGCATGGGGCAAAATTTTATCTACTAAATATACTTTACAGGGAGAGACGAAATACTTTTACGAAAAAGATAACCTGTTTAATACAGTTATTATACAATACGATCCTGACGGTAATATATCAAAAAAATATAACAATAAACTTGGACAGAATTATAAAAATTCGTCTAAAGCATTTGCACAAGGTAAATATATTAACAGAGAGATTTTTTATGATTTACTAGGACGGAAAGTAAACGAGAGTGAACCCTATTATGAAGGTCAAAGTGCTGCACAATGGAACTCTATTACTTATGATGACTCTGTTTTTCCAGCAAAAATAACTTCAACTTCGGCTAATGGAAGGCAGACAGAAATTACTATTCAAGGGAATACGACTACAGAAAAGGAGCTTAATGGGTATAACAGAACAACATCTAAAACTACCGATGCGTTAGGAAATATTATTTCAAGTACTGATAAAGGAGGAACAATTACTTTCTCTTTCAATGCTGCTAATGAGCAAATTAAAGCTCAATATGGAGATAATATCGTAACAACAAAATACGATGTTTGGGGTAGAAAATCTGAGTTTAATGACCCTTCTAATGGTTTATATAAATACGAATACTTTGGATTTGGAAACCTTAAAAAGGTTATTAGTCCGAAAGGAGTTAAGGAATATGAGTATAATTCATTCGGACAACTTAAAAAGCAAAGGGAATTTTCAACAGTTGATCAAGGACAAACCACGGCTAAGTCGATGACATTCATCTATGATGAAAAAGGAAGGCTAATCTCAAAGTCGGGAACATCTAACGGTGTGTCATTTAGTTCAAATCAAGTATATGATACAATAGGCAGATTATTATCTTCTTCTGAAAGTGGCAATGGTAAATATTTTATTCACAAAGGTATTAGCTATGATGATAAGATGAGAGTCATAGCTTATGAAAAGCAGTTATATTCTTCAGGAATCTTAACTAAAGTTCAGATTGAAAATATTTACAGCCCATGGAATGGGGAACTCCACCAAATAAAAGATAAACAATCAGGAAAAATTCTTTGGGAGATTAATGAAACAAATGAAAAGAGATTAATAACTAAGTCAAAACTTGGTGCAGCCGAAATTAACAATATATATGATAGTAATGGTTTTCTGACAAATATCAATCATTCTTCATCGGTAAAACCTTCGTTACTTCAAATATCTTATTCATTTAATGCAATTAAGAATGAGTTAAACAGTAAGACAACTGGTGGAGATTTTAATATTATAGAAACTTTTGATTATGACGATAATAATAGGTTAATTAATTGGACTAATCCCGTTACTGGTATTAAACCATCATTAAATAGAAATGTTTATGATGCAAAAGGGAGAATCACACAAAATGATCAGGTTGGAAATATAAAATTTGAAAATTCTGCTAAGATTTATCAACCAACTGGTATGACATTAAATTCTGAAGGATTACAAAATTACAATAATGATTTAATCCAAAATATTGTATTCAATGAAAACAATGACCCAGTCTTTATTGATGGGGAAATTGGTGATGTTGGGTTTCAATATGGATTAACAAGTATGAGACAAAAAGTTACCTATGGAGGTAATTTTAACACTGACGGGGAAGGGAAATTTACAAAACTTTATAGTTCTGACGGAAGTTTTGAAATTCTTAAAGATAATAATAGTGGTAAGGAAAAACATATCATTTATATTGGTGGAAACCCATACGATAGCAATATATTATATCTAAAAAACTTTGAAGAATCTATGGGTTCATATAGGTTTTTACACAAAGATTATTTAGGAAGTATTTTGGCAATTTCTGATGAACTTGGAAATAAATTAGAACAAAGGCACTTTGACGCTTGGGGGAATTTCACTCATTTGCAAATTGGAAAAAATTCAATACTAACGGATAAAAATGTAATCAATAACTCTTTGTTGCTGGTTGATAGAGGCTACACAAGTCATGAGCATTTTGGAGAAGTAGGAATAATCCATATGAATGGAAGGTTGTATGATCCATTATTAAGGAGATTTTTAAATGCAGATGAAAATATTCAAGATCCTTACAATACCCAGAATTATAATAAGTATGGATATGTAATGAACAACCCTCTCATGTATAATGATCCTAGCGGGGAGTTTATTTGGTGGGTTCCGGCAGCGATTGCAGCAGTTGCAGTTGGTGTAAAGAGTTATTTTTTAAATGAGCCAATCACCTATGGTTCAGTCATCCAGTCATTATCAATGTCTTATATCTCAGCCGGATTGACAGGAGGTATCGGTACAATATTTCAAGCTGGCGGAACAATTGCCACAGCTTTAGGTACTACTGGAACAATAATTGCCAAAGCAGCAGCTCATGCTATTGCCGGAGGTGCAATGTCTGCAGCACAGGGAGGTAAATTTTGGAGTGGCGCTCTTAGTGGTGCTTTTTCAAGCGTTTCCAATGATCTATTAGATATTGGCACAGTAAATGTTCCTAGAGATAATATTTTAAGAAGTGATGGATTTGCATTATTTAATGGTGCAGTAAGTGGAGGAGTTGGTTCAGTTATTGCAGGAGGAAATTTTTGGATGGGAGCTGTCCAAGGATTAATTGTTACAACTTTTAACTACTTAGCTCATAAGCCGCAAGAGTCAATTCTGAAAAATCAGATGAAGGGTAAATATGAGCTAAATGCAAAACCAGATTTTACAGATGAAGGAATAACAAAAATGATCGACACCATACCTGAACTCAAAAGATTATATGAATTAGGAGGTAAGACAGCGGTTATAAAAGTTGTAGAATATATAATTGATAAAAATGCTAAAGGTGAATTCGTGATATTGAATGACTATGGTATTACAAATACTAACCTAATAAGAATTGCATCGAGATTTAATTTAACTAACTGGGAACTTGCTATAACTTTAGGCCATGAACTAATTCACGTTTATCACAATATGGTTATTAAATCATACATTGAAAGTTTTGTACCAGGACCAAGTGCGTCTAGATGGAGAGGACGAGTAGATATTTCAGAAGTTGAAGCATACACATGGGAGAACGAGATGGGTAATACTGAACATGCTAAATTTGGATTGGAGAAACATCTACCTGCTGTGAGAGCGAAAATTCCAAATTACAGACCTAAAAAACTATATTAAAAATGAAAGGATTATTTTTTCTTATTGTAATGTTAATTAGTAATTGTTGTATTGCACAAACAGATATTGAGCTAAAGATTATTAACGATTCTATTAAAAAAGTTTCAATATTTGATTCTAATACCATTGTTTTCTCTCTAAAAAACATCTCAAAAAAAAATTATTTATTAGTTTTAGATTTTGAATTTAATGAACATCCAGAATATTATGTTGAGCCGGAGTTCATAGGGCTCCTCGATTATTATGTTTTTGAAAACGATTCTATCATAAAACCAGAAGGAGTTACTAGTAATAATACTAATGAATTTATTGTTGATACCAAAAGTCTAGATTTTAAAAAGTTTTATAAAGCTTATTCTAAAGTTTTTTCAAAACATGACATTGAAATAGCCTTTCGATTAGATAAAAAGATTAAAGTATTAAAACCAGGTGAAGAAAAATATTTTTCTGTAGAAGTAAACTTTCCGAAATATAGGCGTAGGTATATAGATTTGAAGAATCATCATCCCTATTACTTTCAAATAAGTTTGAATACACCAAAAGAAATTATTGAAAAATATTACCTTAAAACTCATAATAAATATTCGAAGGACATTATTTTTACTGGACAAATATTTTCTAATAAAGTCCCGTTGTTATATGAAGTTTATAATGATAAATAAGGTTATTGTTATTAAATAGAGTGAGTATATTAATTTGTTTAATTAACAATTATAGAGGGTTGAAGTCCTAAATCGTAAGTCTATCAAGTATTCCCTTCCCAATTTTGCGGTTTAATTTTAAACATACAAGGATGTCAATTGACATCCTTGTATGTTTATTTCATTAATTCTTCAACTGTAAGTTTCATCCGGTCAATTTCCTGTTGTTTAAAATCTAACAATTCTTGTTGAGATCTTATAATCTTTGCCCACTCTATCTGAGAATTTTCTTCTGTAGTTTCTCCCAAAATCATTCCGCCTGTTCCACGGAACCACCAGTTTGCATCGAGATCAGGATAGGTGTTGAGTATTTTTGATATATTTTCTTGGGACAAACCACCTCTTTTTCTTGCCTTACCAATCAAACCATTGGAAATACCTGTCTCAACGGTAATTTTATTATCGTTTAATCCTTTTGCAATTACATTTAATACATGCTGTTTCAGAAATGGAGCAGAATGTATTTTTCAAATAAATATTTACTATTCCCTATAATGTGAATTTAAATATTATGTTAGACATTGGTTTTTAGATAATTAGAAAAGAGGCAGTTGATTAGTTAAATATAATGATTATATTTGCACAAACAAATGATAGAATTGAAAAAGAAACTAACAAGCTTTAGCTGTGCTAAAAAATATTCGAACCTTAATAAAGGCTTTGGATATTTTTGCAGTTTATGGATTCTGTTGTTTTTTTCTTTTAACAGTTTATTGAATGCACAAGTAGGTATAGGGAATATCGCTCAGTCTGCAATTGTTCTTAAAAACGGAGCTGCGATTTATTCTACAGATGCCAACTTTAATCAGCAAATAAACTCAGACAAAATTTCCTTAAAAAACACAGAAGTTTTCTATGAAAGTGAGAGTGGAAATAAAGTAATATTGGTAGCTGTTTCAGAAAAAAACATTGAATCTGAAAGAAAAGATTTCAAAACTCAGGTAAAAATTGCTGAAAGTAATAAGAAGAAAGAAGCGCTAAAAAAACTAAAAAAGCAGATCTCTGATTATGAATCTCAAAAAGAAAAATTCGGAGCAGAGAAGATAAAAACTTTTCCGTCTTCTGAAGAATTCATTTCATCTACACATGTCAACACAGATTATGTAGTCCCAAGCTATCATCAACATAAATTATCGAAAATTTATAGTGCAGGAAATCAGTATATAATTAAGCTGGCTTTAGATTTTCTATATCCTAAAGAATATACTTATTACAATAACATACCTTTAGATTTCTGTTTTTCTGAAGTCTTTTCTGTAAGACCTCCGCCATTTTTTATATAATTTTTCTAATCAGGTAATTAAGAAGAGGATTGTTTATTATAATTCTCTTGTAAAGACCTGAAATATTGAATTCTTATATAAAAAAAATTAAAATGATAAAAAATATATTAGCTAACTCTTTTATTATATTTCTATTATTAATAGTAAATTCTAATAAATTGACAGCACAGCTTTATGGTAGTTTTCCCTATAACGAAAGTTTTACATCTGGGGTACAACCAAGTGAAATCACAATTCTAACTCCACAATCCGGGGTGAATTCTACAACATTTACAACTAATGGAATGCGCCTTACTGCGGCAGTAAACGGGCAGTTCGGGGCAGTTTACATTAATAATAAGCAATTTGCCTCCTCTAATGGAATAAAGATAGAGTTCGAATACGGAATGTATGGAGGAACTGGTGCAGATGGTCTTTCTTTCTTCTTATTTGATGCCGCAGTAGCTTCTCCTGTGGTGGGAGCAAGAGGAGCTGGTCTAGGCTATGGATATACCAGAGCAAATAATTCTTTTTCAACAAACAGAGAATCAGGACTTACGGGCGGTTATTTAGGAGTTGGTTTAGATGCTTTCGGAAATTTTAAAAGCCAAGTTTATCAAGGTGACCGCAGAATGAATGGAGTTCAAACTGCTTTTACACAACCCGCAAGCCAAATAACATTGCGAGGAAAAGTAGGAACACTGAATCTCCCAAATGGTTTAGGATTAGGTTATACAGGTTATCCTGTTCTTGCAACACAATCTACACTTAGTGGTGTAACAGCTGCAGCAACTATAAATCCTGCAACAGGAGCATATACAACAGCAGGAGGTTTGGCTGAGAATTTTAGTCTAAGAACTGCTACATTTACAACTAACCCTAATAATAACGATTATAGAAAAGCATTTATTGAACTTATTCCAAATGCAGGGGGTGGCTTCAATGTAACTGTAAAAATTCAACATGGGACTACTGTAACTACCGTCATTAATAATTATTGGTACAGAACTTCTTATGTATATACTGAAAATGCAAATCCGGTAACAACCGACTTTAATACTTTAGATACGCAAGGAGCTAATACCACACAAACTTTAAACACATCTGTTCCAACAAATTTCAGAATAGGTTTTGGAGCTTCTAATGGCGGTTTGAATGATATACACCTAATCCGTGGACTTAAAATCACTCTGCCTTATTCTGCAATTTCTAACAATGATTCTTTCACTACCTGTAAAAATTCTTCTGCTACTATTGATCCTTTAACGAATGATTTAGCGTATTCTGGACCGATAACAGGTACACCTACTGCTTCATCCTCAAATATTGATCCTAATTCATTTCAATTTATCGATGCAGCAGGTACGCCTCAAGGAACTTCTTATACTCAAAGCGGTGTAGGTACATGGACGTATGCGGCAGCTACTAAATTAGTAACTTTTTCACCTGTAACGGGATATACAGGTGTAGCAACTATTAGATATAATATCAAAGGTCTTACTGCTCCCTATAATGATGATGGCTATCGCAGTGAACCTGCCACAATAACTGCTACTGTAAATAACTGTTTTGGTTGTACATCTGCACTGTATCTTTCTCAGACGAATTCGCTTTATGAAGTAGTTACATCGAGTAATCCACTTACCTATCCTCTTATAGGAACGGCTTCTGTAAATTATAATTCTACAGCTATTAATCCTTTGAATGGTGTTATGTATGGAATTCAAACTCCTACTTCTAATGTTTTGGTATCCATAAATGCAGATGGAACATCAGTAAATCTTGGGGCAGTAAGCGGATTACCTACAGGGGTGACTTATAATTCCGGAGAAATTGATAATTTGGGAAATTATTATGTGAAAGTAAACACAAATAATAATCAACTTTACAAAATCAATCTCAGTACACTAACAGCGAGCTTAATAACATTGAGCGCGAGTATAAATGTTCCAGACATTGCTTTTAATATAACAAATGGACTATTGTACGGGGTAAATTCTACAAACGGTCAGTTAGTGTCTATTAATCCAACTACGGCAGTAGTTACTGCAATTGGCATTACACCAGGAGCGGTAAATTTCGGAGCCATGTTTGCTTCAAGTACAGGTGAAATGTATGGAGTAGATAATTTGGGTGGTTTTTATCAATTTAATCTTACAACCGGTCAACGGGTTTTGATTTCAAACGCTCCCGCAAGTAGTGCTAATGACGGTGCTCATTGCGTTACAGCCCCTATTTCTTTTAGTGCTGATCTTGCTATAACCAAAACCGATGGTAAAGATACTTACAAACCAGGAACTACAAATACTTATACCGTGGTAGTTAGTAACAACGGTCCTTTTGGAGTATTGGGAGCAACGGTTTCAGACCCGCTTCCAGCAGGTATTCCTTCGGGAAATGTTAGCTATACTATTCCTGTAGTAACAGGGGGTGCAACTACAAGTATTGCGTCTGCGCAAACTGGAGCGTTAAATGATGTTGTTAATCTACCAGTTGGAGGAACAATTACCTATACTGTCAATATTACAATTCCTAGTTCATTTACAGGAGACTTAGTTAATGTAGCTACGGTAACACCACCTGCAAATTCCACAGATTCAACATCGGCAAATAATACTGCAACAGACACTGATTCTTCTGCATGTGTTATTTCTGCAACCAACCCAGATTCAGACGGTGATGGTATTTCTGATTTTTGTGATTTAGATGATGATAATGATGGGATTTTGGATACGGTAGAATGTCCTCCAACTTATTTAGTGCGCCCGGTTACTTCGTCTTCAGTTACAGCCGATAAGCCTATTACCTCTGGAACTGCTCCGCAAATTGCTGACGGTGAGGGTGCAGGCGGAACGGGAGACGGTCCTTTCCCGAATTGGTACACGAACGTGTCCAACCTTCCTATAGCTTTCAGTATGAATATGCAATCTTCCTCTACAATTGATCATATTAAACTATATGGTCCATGGGGATTCAATGAATGGATTGGTAATTTTACAATTGAATTGTACAATGCGGGCAATACGCTTTTGGGAACTGAGAATTTTGTAGCTCCAGATCAATATACCGGTACACCTATCTTTAGTTTTACAAAAGAATATACAAATGTGACAAGGGTTCGGTTTACTATTGTTTCCAGCCAAGGCTATAGTAATGTAACGCCACCAAGAGCTTCTGTGAATGAGATTGTATTCTTAGATTTACAGCCGTTGACTTGTGATACAGATGGCGATGGCATTCCTAATCATTTAGACTTAGACAGCGACAACGATGGTTGTGTTGATGCTTTCGAGGGTGACGAAAATGTTACGAATGCTCAATTAACAACAGCAAGTGGAACTGTAACTGTGGGAATAGGTTCTACAGCCAGTAATCAAAACTTAGGAACAATAGTCAACGCAAACGGAGTTCCAACTGTTGTAAATTCTGGTGGAGCTGCAGATATAGGAAGTGACCTAGGACAAGGCATTGGAAGCTCAACTGATGCTACAGTAAATAATTGTTTCTGCTATAAACCAGCCGTTTTAGACACAGGTAATACCTATCCTAGTAAACACGGTATCACCACTCTAGCAAGAGCAGGAGCAGATAACGAAAACTGGCCTATGGTAAGACAAAGTGCTTGGACGGTTTTAGAATCCAAAGAAAAAGGATTCGTTGTAAACAGAGTAGCAACTACATCTGGCTTAGCAAACATTACAAATCCAGTAGAAGGAATGATGGTGTATGATGAAGAGGCAGATTGCTTAAAAATCTACACTCTAAAATCTGGCGATACCTTAATGGGATGGCATTGTTTCATCACACCAACTTGTCCTGATTAATCATTTTAAAATAAAAATTGGGGCGGAGAAGGATTTAAACCAATCAAACCGCCTCAATATTTTTAAAATTAACAACTTAAAACAATTAAAATGAAAAAAACAATTCTTACAATAACACTATTTAGCTCCGCAATCGCATTGGCACAAATAGCCATTGGCAAAAGCGAAGTGAGCAAAATACAACCAGCCAATACCGTAACCAATCCTAGTATCTCATTAGAATTTTATGATAATGCAGACAATAAACAAGGTTTAGTTTTACCTTGGACATCAACCGTCAACAACCAACCTTTAGCTTACAATGCAACCACAGAAGCAGGCTACAGAGGAATGCAGGGAACTGTAGTTGATGGCACTATCATTTTAGACCTTTCCGACAAGATGGTCAAGTATAGAAGGAACGGAGCATGGTCGTCTTTAACAGGAACTTTACCTCTTACAGCCGGAGCAACTACATACAATACTTTCAACGCAATAGATAGCTCTTTGCAAGACAATAAAAAAGAAAGCGCAACTGCAAAAACAGCGATAGGAACTAATGGAGCAACCGATACTACTGTAGGAATTTTGGTACTTACAGATACCGATAAAGCAATGGTACTTCCTAAAGTAGCAAGTCCGCACTTAAACATCAAAAACCCAACTCCGGGAATGATGGCTTATGATACTACAAAAAAACAACTCGCTGTTTACAATGGAACAGTGTGGAGTTTTTGGAAACCATAATGCTTTAAAAGGATTGAGGATCCAAACAATAATCAAAACCGAAGGGGTTTTTACCTCTTCGGTTTTTTATGCACAAAATCTAACATCTGCAATGTCATTTAGATTGATTAATCTCGGAATCTTGTAATAATAAAATTATTTTGATAATAATAAAAGCAGACCACATATGAGGGTCTTTTTTTATTAATAATAGTGAATTATAGAACTAATCAACAGTAAAATATCTCGAATAACAATCTCTGTAAGTCTATATTGAAATTCCATAAGGTAGTGTCAATTTTCAGATAACTTAATCATCTGCATCTATACGTAACTAAGCAAATCTGTTGTAGTTTTATTACAATCTTTTTCTCTTCTTTTCTTTACCAATTGGAATATCCTTAGCCTTATAATTTGTATTGTTATTACCGAAACGTAGTAAAGAGAAAAGCTGATTTACCATCTCATTGTCTTTAAAAATTTCATTAAAGGCAGCAAATGGAATCGTATTTTCTTGTGAAATTTTTTGTGTTATTTTTTCCATTTCCGATATCAACTTTTGATTATCTGTTCTGTCAAGGTATGGATTTCTAAATCTTTCAAATTTGATTTCCTTCTCAAGAATATTAATAACAGAATCCAGATATTTTTTCTTTTCTGAAGCAAAAACTGTCGGGCTGTTCAATAGTACAGAGTTTTTGTTTTGAATAGATGTACTTTCTTTTTTAAATCATCAACCTTTGTATTGAGCTCAGTAATCTGTTCTGATCTGAATTTCAATTCACATTTGTTTTTTAGAATTGCGGCTCTGTAACTTCGAAATGCTTTTTCATAATTCTCAATGGTTTTATCAGTTTTAATCCTTTTAAAACCTAGAAAATCATTTTCCTTTATAATCAGCTCCTCCAATTTTTTGGAGCTAATCTCAGATTTCATCATATTGTACCTTTCTTCAAAAACTTTGAGATATTCTTCCTTTTACTGAATTTTAAACGCAATAGCGTCTAATCTTCCTCTGGAACCAGAAATTCCCCTTTCCAGGTTACTTATTATACATATTTAAGGTTCTTACTTTAAAAAATTAAGCTTAAAACTTAACATTAGATACTATTAAAAATAGAATATTGATTCAAATTATATTTTAAGTGATGAAAATGCTTTTTTGCAACTTAAAGCAACATGTTGCAGTTGATCAGATTCCAATTCCGAATGAAGAGAAAATCTTAAAACCGGTCTTTTTTTTGAAGTAGCAGGTGTACAAAAAGGAGCTCCAAATACCTGCTCGTTTTCCAACATTTCCTTTAAAAGCATAATTTTATTTTCAGAATCGGCTTTAAGAGCTATTATTTGAGACTGGCTTTCACTTACGTTTATTCCCTCCTCCTGCAAAAGGTTCTTTAATTGTTTTGAATTCTGATATAATTTTAATCTTCTTTCGTTTCCGGTTTCTGAATTGATCAAATCTAATACGGCATTTAAACTTTTGATATCAAAAGGCATTAATGCAGAACTGAATATTTGTGGTTTAGAAGTCACATTAAAAAAATCTCCGAATTCCTCCGGACATAAGATTAAGCCCGCACGTGAAGCAAAAGCTTTAGCCAAACTCGCCGTTCTAAATAAAACAACATCTGTAATTCCTAATTCTACTACGAGTCCTTTTCCGTCAGGACCATGAGTTCCTAATGAATGTGATTCATCCACTATCAAAGTACAATGCTTTGTTCTTGCGATCTCTGCAATCTCCGACAGAGGAGCAACACTTCCATCGCTACTATATACAGAATCTACAACGATTATTCCCGCACCATTCTCTTCAATCTTTCTTTCCAGATATTTAATATCGTTATGTAAAAAAGGTATCGCTTTTCCGTTTCCCAGACGAATACCGTTCCAAAGACTCATATGAGCCATCATATCAATATACACAGGGACACCCGTATCTTCTACCAACGCCTGCAAAAGACCAAGATTAGCAACATACCCTGATTGACAGAGCAATGCCGATTCTGATTCAAAAAAAGAAGCCATTCTTTTTTCCAGAATAGCCTGAGGCGCATTGCCATGAATAAAGGAAGCTGACATCAAAGGTGTTCCAGGCATTTCATCAAACTTTTTAGTTTCAGAAGTCAGAATTTCAAAATCCCTGAACAGATGCAGATAATCATTACTCGTTAAATTGATTGAGTTTTCGGACGGAATTGCGCCACGAAGAATATGCTTTCCATTCCATTCTTTATGCAGTCGGTTTACATAAAAGTCATCCATTTTGTTTAAAAGGAAATCGGGAAATTTCTTCCGGTAGTTTTCCGAAAGAGAATGAGGGAGGTTCATTTTCATGATATGGTGTTTTAATATTTTTATACTAAAGACTTCTTCCCATGCAAACCTTTAACCATATAATCCTCCATCATAAACTAAACATCGTAAAGAAGAATACTTAAAATAAAGAGCAGAAATTTTATTACAGTTTAAATTTCAAAGCACTAAAATTAGTGTTTTTTTGTTGAAAAATTAAAATACAGTGAATTATCATTATTAATTACATCAAATAATATCTAATATATTATATTTTCTATAAAACATCAAATCTTCAAACCTATTTTTTTCAGAGCCGTTTTAGTCAGAAATATTTCATTGAACCGAATAAGCGATTCTATATTATTGAAACCCTGAAAAACATTTTCTGTTTTATTGAATGACAATTCCACATTATTATCATACGAAGCAACAATTCTTACAACAGAAAAACCATTATATGCAACATCAAAATCACCAAAAAGACACTTTTCTTTTGCCCGTTGATAAATTTTATATTCATTACCTTCTGTATGATCGTTATCATCATCTGCAAGCTGGTTGTGAGCAAGAGATTTCCAGCTAGCAAAACTTTTAGGTTCCTTCAGAATATTCCCTAATCGATCCACAGGCACAAACATACCTAAAGAAAGAGGCATTCTGAGAAATTTCGCATAATTATTCATAAGATTAAGCGTATGAAGATCCGCATAACCTTCATGTGAATAATATTCAATCACAAAATCGATCATAGGAACGAGCTTAAGAGCAGTAGCTGACATTACTTTAATGCATAAAATTTAATCCACAAATATAGAAGTTTACCCGCGCGTTTTTAGCTATAAACGCTATTTTAAAATCAATCAAAATAACTTTAAATCATTCGAATGAATAATATGAATATGTAAAGGTTTGTTTAAACTAAAAACATAAATGACTAAAAAAGGGCACAAAAAAACTACAGAATATAAATCACTGATAACGAAATAAGTATCACAAATTACAATAAATAATGAACCCTCTGTCCACAAAAAAGACTAAAAAAATGTTTTATCGTAAAGAATTTTATATATTTGCAGCATCTAACAATAAAAAAAATAATTTACTATGTCAGACATTGCATCAAGAGTAAAAGCTATCATCGCTGATAAGCTTGACGTTGAAGAAACAGAAGTAACTCCTGAGGCTAGCTTCACAAATGATTTAGGAGCAGACTCACTAGATACAGTTGAGTTAATCATGGAATTTGAAAAAGAATTTAACATTCAAATCCCTGATGACCAAGCTGAAAAAATTACTACTGTAGGGCACGCTATCGCTTATATAGAAGAAGTAGTAAATAAATAATATTCTTCAACAAAGAAAATTTACAAAGTTTATGGAATTAAAAAGAGTAGTTGTAACTGGTTTTGGCGCAATAACACCCGTCGGTAATAATGCGAATGAATACTGGGAAAGTCTTGTAAAAGGCAAGAGCGGTGCCGCTCCTATTACTCTTTTTGATGCCACAAACTTTAAGACTAAGTTCGCTTGCGAGGTGAAAAACTTCAATCCATTAGACCATTTCGACAAGAAAGAAGCTAAAAAAATGGATAGAAACACTCAGCTTGGGCTGGTTGCTGCAAGAGAAGCAGTGAGCCATTCAAGAATCATGGAAGATAATGTTGATAAAAACAGAGTCGGAGTGATTTGGGGATCGGGAATTGGTGGTTTAGAAACTTTCGAAACCGAAGTTTTGGGTTGGGCAAATACAGACATCCCAAGATTTAATCCTTTCTTTATTCCTAAAATGATTGCGGACATTACCCCGGGACACATTTCTATTGAATATGGTTTCCATGGTCCCAATTATACTACAGTTTCTGCTTGTGCATCATCAGCTAACGCATTAATTGATTCTAAAATGCTTATTCAGCTTGGCAAAGCAGACGTTATCGTTTGCGGAGGTTCTGAAGCTGCCGTTACGGCGAGTGGTGTTGGAGGATTTAATGCAATGATGGCACTATCTACAAGAAATGACGATCCTACAACAGCATCAAGACCTTTTGATAAAGACAGAGATGGTTTTGTTTTGGGCGAAGGTGCAGGTTCTATTATTCTTGAAGAGTACGAACACGCTGTGAAGCGTGGTGCAACAATTTATGCAGAGTTATTAGGTGGTGGTATGAGTGCAGATGCACATCACATGACAGCACCTCATCCTGAAGGTTTAGGAGCTTATTTAGTAATGAAAAATTGCTTAGAAGACGCAGGCTTAACTGCTGATGAAGTAGATCACATCAATATGCATGGTACATCTACTCCATTAGGAGATATTGCAGAATCAAACGCAATTTCAAGATTATTGGGTGAGCATGCTTATAACATTCAGATTAATTCTACAAAATCGATGACTGGTCACCTTTTGGGTGCAGCCGGAGTTATTGAAGCAATTGCTGCTTTAGGAACTATTATTCATGGTATTGTTCCTCCTACAATCAACCATTTTACTGATGATGAGAACATCGACAGCAGATTAAATTTCACATTTAATGACGCTGTAAAAAAAGATGTAAAAATAGCCATGAGTAATACTTTTGGATTTGGTGGGCACAATGCTTGCGTTCTGTTTAAGAAAATCTAATTATTACTGAATGGAGTTACAGAAATACTTTTCTAAATTCCTTATCAAAAAAAGAAAAAGACAACTTACGGAAAGAGACTATTTCCTGAGCACAGAACTAAATAAAATTTTAGGGATTGAGGTTCAAAATGTCAGCTTTTACCGTGAGGCTTTTTCAATTAAAACTTCTTCTAAAAATCAGGAAAGCAATTACGAAAGGCTTGAATTTTTAGGAGATTCTGTTTTGGGTACAATCGTTTCGTGCCATTTGTTTCAAACCTATCCTAAAGCTAATGAGGGATACATGACGCAGATGAAATCTAAAATTGTAAACAGGAAGAATCTCAACAAATTAGGAGAAGATTTAAAGCTTACTGATCTTTTACAAAAAAACAATCATGCTGTTGCTTTAGGAGAAAACATCTCGGGAAATCTCTTTGAAGCATTAATTGGTGCTGTTTATTTAGATTTTCAATACGAAATTTGCAAAAAAATCGTATTGGATAGACTTCTTACGCCAACAGAAATCAATAAGCTTGAAAATAAAATTGTAAGCTACAAAGGTCTTTTGCTGGAATGGAGCCAGAAAAAGAAACTCAATATAAAGTACGAAACCTGTGAAGAAATTCAGGTAAACAAATCTATCGTCTTCCGATGTCATGTTTGGCTGGGAAATGAAAAGATTTCGAATGCCACAGAAACTTCAAAGAAAAAGGCAGAAGAAAAGGCTGCACAAAGAGCATTTTATATTTTAAATAAAAAAGAAAATATACTTGGAAATCCAAAAACTTTATGATCTTGATGATATAGAATTTGAAGATATTACCATCGCTTTGGTAAGATTAGTCAAACATATACCAGATCATGAGTTTTTTTTTAAAATCAATGAATGCAACGATTTAACGTTTTCAAGAATAAAAGATCTCGTTTTTCACGGGTCTCATTATGATTTTTATTTTCCAAGGTTTGAAGCTTATCATAAGTATACCAAAACCTGTTTTACCTTTATCTCCAACAAATCTTCAGAAAGTAATCAAAAAAAATTACAAACTGAACTCTTCGCAGAAGAAGAAAACATTAAATTTTTATTAAATAATCATCCAGAAGTAGAATATATTCTGCATAGTTCGGAACAGTTTCCTGATTTTTCCGTAATTTTGCTGGCTGAAAATCTTGCGTTTCCTATTCAAGATTACAATCTGAGTTCTGAAGAAGAGCTCTATCAAATAATACAGTATTATGAATAAGTATTTAAAGAAGACAAAAATTATTGCAACACTAGGACCGGCTTCCTCTTCGAAGGAAGTAATGTTGGGATTGATGAGAGCGGGTGTTGACGTTTTTAGAATAAACTTTTCTCACGCCGATTACGATTTAGTTCGTTCCAATATAGATATCATCAGAGATCTTAATAAAGAATACGGTTATTCCGTAAGTATTTTAGGAGATTTACAAGGTCCGAAACTTAGAGTAGGTGTTGTAAAAGAAGGTTCATACCTGAATCCGGGTGATATCCTTACGTTTACCAACGAAAAAATTGAAGGAGATTCTACGAAAGTTTATATGACTTATCAGCAGTTTCCTCAGGATGTAAATGTTGGAGAAAGAATTTTGATTGATGACGGGAAATTGGTTTTAGAAGTTCTTGAAACAAATAAAATCGATACCGTAAAAGCTAAAACCATTCAAGGGGGACCATTGAGCTCTAAAAAAGGAGTAAACCTTCCGAATACGAATGTTTCGCTTCCGGCTCTTACTGAAAAAGATATTCAGGATGCTAATTTCATGATGGATATGGAAGTAGACTGGATCGCACTTTCATTCGTTCGTCATGCACAGGATATTATCGATTTGAAAGAATTGATTGCAAAACATCCAAACGGTAAATTTAAGACGCCTATTATTGCAAAAATCGAAAAACCGGAAGGAGTAAAAAATATCGATCAGATTCTATTGGAATGTGATGGATTGATGGTTGCCCGTGGAGATCTAGGTGTGGAAGTTCCTATGGAGGAAGTTCCGGCTATCCAGAAAAACTTAGTTGAAAGAGCAAGATTCTATTCAAAACCTGTAATTATCGCAACTCAGATGATGGAAACGATGATCAACAGTTTAACGCCTACAAGAGCTGAAGTAAATGACGTTGCTAACTCTGTACTAGACGGAGCTGATGCGGTAATGCTTTCAGGTGAAACTTCTGTAGGAAGATATCCTGTTCAGGTGGTTGAAAACATGGCAAAAATTGTGAAGAATATTGAAATGACAAGTTTTTACCAAAACAAAAACGAGCCAATCGAAAAAGATTACAACTGTATCGACGAGAGATTTATTACAAACAGAGTTTGTCTTGCAGCAGTAAGAATTGCAAAAAGTACAAATGTTGCAGCAATCGTTACTTTAACAAGTTCTGGTTATACTGCATTCCAATTATCTGCACACAGACCAAATTCTCACATTATTGTTTACAGTGGAAACAAGAGAGTGATTACGATGCTTAATTTACTTTGGGGAGTTCGTGCTTATTATTACGACATGAACAAACCTACGGATGAAACCATCATTCAGGTAAATATGTTGACGCACAATCATGGTTATATAGAAACCGGAGATTTCGTAATCAACATCAATGCAACGCCGTCTTATGAAGGTGGAAAAACAAATACATTGAGATTAACAACGATTTAATTATTGTTTTTGATATAAGTAAAAACCTCCCGGAAAATTTCGGGAGGTTTTTACTTTTGTCTTTTACATTTCTTCTGAAAGATTATTTACGGTAATTGTAAAATTATTAGTCTTCTAATTATCTTTTTTCAATAAAAATACTTATCTCGAAGTGTGTCTTTACAGGAAAGCGATGATTTGTTGCAGAACGCCATTGATTTAATTCTTTAGACTTAAATATTTGCTCAATTTGCCTTTTGCTGTCTTCATCTGTATATTTTAAAAATACTATACTTTCAATACTATCTTTTTTACCAATAGTAACAAGTATTTTATTTTCTCCCCCTTTTGACTCTCGATTTACTTGAAACTGCTCGAAGATTATTTTTCTGAATCCGGTTACTCCTGTTTTGAAATGTGCACGATTAATAGGATCATCATCAATACAAACATTACCATCTCTTTTGCATTTCTCTAAAAACTCTTTTGACTTAAGCTCTAACTTTTCAATTATAATCGCTTCTTCATTTGTAGGTGGAAATACCTTTATATTTTCAAGTGTAGAAATATAATGTACAAGTGTTTTTTTCCTAATATTACAGTTAGTTAATAAGCTAAGTATTACAATAAATAAAAATACTTTTTTCATCTTTTATTTGCCCTTCCAATCTGTACTATCATATCCATTAACTCCTATAAATTGTATTTTTTCAATTTTCATATTTGAAAAGAACTGCACAAAGGTATTATTCCATTGTCCCTGATTTTGCAAAACCATATTTTTGATCTGAATCGGAATTTCATCTTCAAAAGTAATTGATATCCACGGATATTGATATTTGTTTTGTGTTGCAATAGACCACATATCAGAATCTTCAAAAAATAAATCTAAGACGTAATATTTACTACTTGGATCTACTTTTGTACCATAACTTAAGTTTACAATGTTTATATTGTTATTCAAAAGTTCATTATAAAAACTTGAGAAATTGTGTCCATAAAATTGTGTTTTATTTATAGCAATAGTATTAAGTTTAGGAACTATACCATTGTAGAAAGTAATATAATCATTTGTTGTTTGAGCTTTATAGTTATGTTGAAGAAAAAGAATTACTATAAAAAGTATTTTAAAAAAATTATTCATAATATATATATTAAGTGTTAAGGACATTTTGAAACTTTTATTCCTTCCTTTACTGCACCGCCACTAGCAGGAATTGTAATTTTTTGAATATTTGTGACAATTTTTTTTAAGTCTCCATTTAAATCAGTTTTAGCAATATTTATACCTGTACTAAATTTATCAAAAACATATGCCATAGCTACAGCATTCGCATCATAGTCTTCTCCACTACTATTTTCTGATCTTCCTTCGGAATAATGCTTTACGGCTTTGTAAAATTCTAACCCTAATGGGCTATCTCTTCTGATAGTATGTCCTAATTCATCATAGTTTTCACTTCTAGGAAATTGCCCTAGAAAAGCAAGAGCAGCATTTCTGTCATTGATAATCAATGCATAATTTTCAGGAACTCCAAAATAGTTTCCATATACATACCTAAATTTAAAATCAGTATGTGTAAGTAATGCTTTTAACATTTCATAAAGATCGCCACCTGATGGTCTACCTGCAGCTCCGGCATGAGAATGTCCATCACCAATCAAGGGAGTTGTCAATTGAGACACAGGGATTGAAACTTCACTTTCGCCAGGAATACCTTCAACAGCATTAGTAACTTCATATCCATTAGATTTCTCACCTATTGCTACGCCCCACTCATTTGGAGCTTGAGTTTTCCCTCTCAATACCGCATCCATTTTGGTTTGCACATCAGGGTTTTTCAAAACATTATTGGCAGCAGTGATAGAAGCTCTTGTTTTTCTACATGGGTCATCACCTAAGCTTGGGAAAGTAGGTTGTGTTGGTATCCCATTTCCACATCCGCCATCACTTATGTCATAGCTTGGGGTTTGAGGAGCAGTAAGACCTCCATCGCAATCTCCAGGCTCATTTGATGGAAATTCATTATTTCCGCTGCCATCATCTTCACCATTTCCTAATCCTCCCGGAGAGCTAGTTCCCGGTCCGCTTCCTCCTCCTTCACCATTATCTCCAAGACCGTATTCAGCATGAAGAACTTTACATTTATAGCTCATTATAGTATATGCTGTAGGTGGAGTACCATTAGTAAAGTCATTAATAAATGCACATTCATTAGAATTGGTACCATCATGCAGACCTTCACTGCAGGGTTGCCATACAGTTTCTTCTACCCAATTGCAGGATATGGTAGATTCGGTAATCATTCCGCCATTGTTATAGGTACCCTGTGTAAGCTCTGTTATAGTAACCTTTCCTTTAGTGTCAACAGGGATTCTGTTTTCCAACATTTGTTTTTCCTGTGCAGTAAGATTATAGGTTACCAAAAGTTCTCTGTAAGTACCATCAGTAAGCGGGCTCAGAACCAGATTCTCTACCGGCGTATCGGCAGGAGCATTTTCTCTTGTAATGTTAAAAGTATAAGTGTGATAATTAGGTCCATTCTCAATATAGATGACATTGTCAATATTTATAGAAACTCCGTTTCCGTAATCGATCACTCTTCCGTTGATATTGGTTTTAGAAATAGCTTTAAACTTATCTTCCGCTTTATGCAGCTCGATAATGAGCTTTTCTTTATGCTTGCTTTCATTCAAAGAAATCCTTTTCGAGGTCAGCTGAAATTTTGAACTGTTGTTATAAGCAGTTTCATTTTCAGGGAGATGCTCTGTTCTACAGGAATAAATTGTAAGAGAGACCAAAAGAATCAGGCAGAGCCTGAGAAATAAATTTTTCTTCATACTGATTTGGTTTTTATTGAGTTAAATATAAAAAATAATTTTGCAATTATAATTAGATAACTGCTATTTTCCAAAAGTAATTATTGTAATGCAGAGTTTTAATAAGTTTACTTATAAAATCAATAAGCAATCTTATAATCGTAAAAAGATTAGTATTTTTGAAAAAAATATTACAATGAGCTTAGGGGTAAAACTTAGAAATCTTAGACATAGCAAGAATTTGTCGCAGGCTGAAATCGCTGATCGTCTGAAGGTATCACAGCCTGCCTATCACCTTTGGGAAGCAGACCAAGCAAAACCCACTACAGAAAACCTGCTTAGGATTTCTGATATTTATAATATAGATCTGTATAATTTATTAGATACAAAAGATCAGAATATTGTTAATCACAACCCTGTATTTAACGACAATAGCTCTGTTCAACAGCAGTATTATCCCACCATCAACAATATGGCACCTCCAGAACTATTGGAAAGCGTGATTAAAAATCAGGAACAAATCACTTTGCAACAGCATCAAATTACCCGATTGATAGAGTCACAAAATAAGCTTATTGAGAGTCTGCTGAAAAGGTAGATTATAATCTTAAAAAACTCATGCGTATCAATCTGAAAACTTATACGCATCAATCATTAAAGTCATGCGCATGAATTAATCAACTCATGCGCATGACTTTTTAAGCACAAAAGATCAAATATAATTTTTGCGCTTGGTGATGTGGTATCTATTCTATTTTTTTATAAATTAGTTTTACAGAATTATTAAAAAAACACGCTTAACTAAAAAATGAAAGAAAATGCCAATTACCTTTAACGTTATTTCCAGAAAAAACATTCAGAAACCAAACGACCCGCCCAAGTACTATGCCGATATTGTAGGCAATGGGCAGACTACACTTGCAGATCTCGCCAAATATGCTTCTACAGTTTCCACCGTATCAAAAGCAGATATTCTCGCGGTATTGGAAAGCACATTTTCTAAAATTGCAGATGATGTAGCAGACGAAAAAATTGTCTATGTAGGAGAATATTTTACCTTACAGGCAGGTGGTTCCAGCGAAGGAAAAGAAACTGCAGATGAAGTAAATGCATCAAGCATCAAAAGTGTAAAAACAATCTTCCGACCGGGAAAAATGATTAAAGATGCACTGAAGCTCGCAGAGTTTAAAAAGAAAGGATAAACAAAAATCCTCCTGAATAATTGGAGGATTTTTTATAATTATGAGAAAATTTCAATTACTTTCCTAAGATTGTTTTTGCTGTCACAAACTCTTTTAAAGCCAATAATGAAAGCTCGGTTCCATATCCTGAAGACTTTGTACCTCCAAAAGGAAAACGGGGATCAGAACTTGTCATTCTGTTGATATTTACCGTTCCGGATTCTAAACCATCAATAAAAAATTGTTGTCGTTCTTCATTTTTTGTCCATACCGAATTGGCTAAGCCAAACGGAATATTATTCGCAATTTCTAATGCTTCTTTATCGTTGTGAGCAATCATCACCATTCCTAAAGGACCGAATAATTCTTCCTGCAAAACAGGATTTCCTTCTTCCAATCTTATCAATCCCGGAATAAATTCATTTTCTGAAATTCTTTCAAGAGGAATAATCGCTTCAGCACCATGATCCAATGCTTTTTGATATTGCTTTTCAAGATCATCTGCAAGATCAGGTCTTGCCATTCCAGCCAATTTTGTTTCTTTTAATTTAGGATCACCGGGGGTATATTTTTTATATTCTTCAATAAACTTAGGAAGAAAATCAAATTCTACTTCTCTTTGAATAATAAATCTTTTTGCAGCAACACAGGTTTGTCCACAATTTTGTAGTCTGGCTAAAGCTCCCACTTTTGCAGCTTCATCCAGATCAGCATCCTCTAAAACAATGAAAGCATCACTTCCCCCTAATTCAAGCAAAGATTTTTTGATATTTTTTCCCGCAGTTGCAGCCACTTCAGCTCCGGCTCTTTCACTTCCGGTAAGGCTTACGCCCTTGATTGTTTTATGTTCTAAAATTTCTTTTACTACACCATGCCCCACTTCAAGATTCTGAAAAGCTCCCTCAGGAAAACCTGCTTCAATAAAAACTTTTTCAATAGCATTTCCGCTTCCGAAACAGATTGATGCGTGCTTTAAAACCACTGTGTTTCCGGCTAAAATTGCGGGTGTTGCAAATCTTAAAACCTGCCAAAACGGGAAATTCCAAGGCATAACTCCTAAAATTACTCCTTTCGGAATATAATGTATTTCTGAAATTTTATATTCAGATTCTATTTTCTCAGGACTTAAAATATTTTCTGCATCTGCATAATAATTCATCATTAAAGCAGATTTCTCAACTTCAGAAATGGCTTGAGAAATGGGCTTATTCATCTCATCTGTAATTAATTCACCAAAAATTTCAGACTTATTTTTAAAAATTTCTGCAGCTTTTGCAATAAGTTTCTGCCTTTCTTCAAACGGAACTTTTTTCCATTCCTGAAAAGCCTGATCAGCTTTTAACAGCTTGTTTTCTATTAAATTTTCCATGTTAAAATTTCCATTTTTAAAGATTCAAGAATAACGAATCTTCTGCTTTTGGATAAGCATTTTTAAGGCAACAAATACTGTTCCTTATATCCTATTTAATTAATGATAAATTCTATGAAATTTATTTATTAAGGCTAAATCATAAACCATTCATTGGCTAAGCTTGCAGCCAATCTTGCGGTATGATCCTGAATATCAAGATTAGGATTTACTTCTGCAATATCCAAGGCAATTAACTTTTCATTTCTAAGAATATGTCTGTACAAATGCATGAATGCTGCATCTGCAAAAATTCCGTTGTAAGCTGCAGCAGAAACTCCTGGCGCAATCGAAGCATTGAAAACATCCATACAAATCGTCATGTAAAGAAAATCTACCGATTCTGCCAATTCGTTGACTCTTTCATAAATTGAAGGAAGATTCTCAAAAAACAATTCATCCGCCAAAATATATTTCATTCCAAACTGGTGAGCTGTATCAAAAAGCTTTAAAGTATTTGAATTTCTCTGAATTCCGATATGTAAAGAATTAATCTCACCTTCCTGAGCAATTTGCCAAAAACCAGTTCCAGAACTCGCTCCTACTCCATTTTCAGGCTGTCTATTATCAAAATGGGCATCAAAATTGATAATTCCTATTTTCTGTTCCTGAAAAGCCGTTTTTACACCACGATAATGGCCGAATGTAACTTCATGGCCACCACCAAGAACCAAAGATTTTCCACCTTTTAGCAAAACTTTAGAAACATTTTTCGCCAGTTCATTTTGAGTATTTTCAAGATTTCCGTCTTCACAGGTAATATTTCCGAAATCAAGAAGTGAAAAATCCGGGCGAATCACAGGAAAATTGACCATATTTTTTCTGATTATATCCGGAGCATCTTTAGCACCTTGTCTTCCTTTATTCCTGCGAACACCTTCATCAACAGCAAACCCGTGTAAAACGAAATCCTTAGTTGAAATTGCATCGTAATTATTCTCTTCTTTTACTCTCTGAAATATTCTGTGATAAAGTAGCTCTTCACCATCTAATCTTCCTTGCCAAATCATGATTTTAATTTAATTTTGATTTACATTATAGCGTTCAAAACTCTGCCAATATTTGTCTTTATAAATTTCGAGTGTCATTTTATATTCTGGGTGACCATCCATTACTTTTTTCAAAACCTTTGAGGGCTTTCTGAAGTCTTTACTTGCAAAATAACTTTCTTTCAGGTTATCTGCATTTTCTCTTCCGATGTATAAATGTCCGTCTTCGATTTTCAATTCTTCGATAATCTCTTCCTCGATATTGCTTAATTTTTCGTAATCTTTTTTTTCGGGAAGCCCATTATTATTTTCTCCATTATACTGAACTTTCAAAATAGAAATCCACGGATAAGAAGCTTTTGAATCGTAGGTTAACAAAGAAGTATTGATCGTCGCAATAAGAGGAGAACCGTTTTGCAGAGTTGCTTCAAAAATAGAAAATTGATCTTCTTCGCTGAAGTTTTTTATATTTTTATACTTTTCTGTAAACTCTCTTTCGCGCCATGATAAAAAGTCTTTCAGTTTCGTAACCGGTACCAATTCTTTTTGGGCACTATTTTTTCCAACGACATTAAAGGTGTCGATCTGAGTAGCGAAATTCAGTTCACCTAAAAAATTATCAAGAAAAACGCAGACTCCGGTTACAACAGCATCCTTATTTTCTTCATTTAAACCTTCGTAAACAAATGTGATGTCGATTTCATCAGGATAATCTTGGATTTCATTCTCATAAAAGAAAATATTATCACCTGAAAATTTTCTGCCATCCATTTCAATTCCACTTGTGAGATTCATTTCCGGTTTTAACGCGGTAAACTTCCAGCGATCAAGTTTTGGAGCAACGGCAATAATTTCTTCTGCAAAAACTATATTTTTAATATCACCTTCTACGGTTAGAATCAATTCTGCAGTAAAATCATCACTCATTCCTGCAAGAAAATAATATCCTCCGTTCAACTGTTTAAGTTTTGGGGCGATAACATCAAAAAAATTATTTTCTATATTATTATGATTTTTTACGACTTCAAAAAAATCTTTTTCTTTGGTAAGAAACCAATCCCAAAAATCTTTATAGCTTTCAATTTCAGCATCTTTCTTCTCTTCATTTTTATTAAAAAATTTATCGAAAATTCCCATATTATTTTACTTTAATTCCATCAATATAAATATTCTCTGCACTCAAGCTCCCCTGATTATAAAGGATATTTTGGAAATTATTGGTTTTATATGTTACAAAATCTGCTTTTAAACCTTCTTTTAAACTTCCCCTCTCTTCCAAGCCTAGTGCAAAAGCTGATCGGAATGTCATTCCTGCCAAAACTTCAGCGGTTGTTAACTTTTCAAATGTTGCTAAAATAGAAGCTTGAGTAATTAAATTTCCCATCGGTGCCGATCCTGGATTCCAATCACTCGCAATGGCAACAATAGCTCCTGCATCCAATAATTTTCTGGCAGGAGTAAATTTCTCTCCTAAACCTAAACTAGCCCCTGGTAAAGCTGTTGCCACTGTTTCAGATTGTGCTAAAAACGCAATATCTTCATCAATTGTAGCTTCCAAATGATCTGCAGATTTTGCACCAACTTCAACGGCAATTCTAGAACTTCCAGGTGTAAACTGGTCTGCATGCACTGTAATTTCAAAACCTAAGTCTTTAGTTTTAAGTAAAAAATCTTTACTTTCTTTCGGTTGAAATGCAGATTTTTCAATAAAAATATCAACTCGTTTTGCGAGGTTTTCTTCTTTTACTTTTGGTAAAATTTCAGATAAAATATAATTTAAATATTCTTCATTACTTCCTTCAAAGTCTCTAGGTTTTAAATGGGCTGAAAGACAAGTCGGAACTAAAGTTGCCTGAGTCTTTTCCTGAGCTTTTTTAATCATTCGAAGCATTTTAAGCTCGTTTTCAACATCTAAACCGTATCCGCTTTTTACTTCAATTGTTGTAATTCCTAAAGAAATTAAAAAATCAATTCTTTCTAATAGAGTTTTCAGCAATTCTTCTTCTGGAGCATTTCTGGTATGCTGTACCGAACTCCAGATTCCACCGCCACTTTCGGCAATTTCAAGATAGGTTTTCCCTGCATTTCGCATGGCAAAATCGTTGGCTCGGTTTCCACCAAAACAAATATGAGTATGAGAATCTACAAAAGCAGGAAGTACAATTTGCTCGCCTTCCATATATTCAATATCAATATTTTGATTTTCAGATTTTAAGGTTTCAAATTTTCCTACCTTCAGTATTTTACCGTTATTGGTTAAAATTCCACCATCAACAATAATTTCGAGTTGTTCGTCTGAGAGTTTTCCTCTTAACGGAAGGTTTGCAAGTGTTACAACTTGCTTGAAAGGTCCAATTAATTTCATTAAGCTAAGGTTGAGGTTAAGCATTGATGCATAAATAATCTATGCAATTCTACCGGTATATTTTCACTCTCAAAATTACTTAAAAAATCCCAATTCTCTAAATCGCAAACCAGCTCCTTATAATATCACCCTTAATCTCAGCTTCACACTCAAATATTATCTTCGTCAACCTAAATCTTAACCTAATTTTGCTATCTTTACGGTAAATGAAACTGAATTAATGCCCGATTTTTTACATCCAGATAAAGACAATTATTCCCACGAAGAGCTCATGCAGGAAGAGCAGATTCGTCCGCAGAGTTTTAAGGATTTCGCAGGACAGCGAAAAACCTTAGAAAATCTTGAAGTTTTCGTTACCGCTGCCAAAAGACGTGGCGGAGCGCTCGATCATGTTTTACTTCACGGACCTCCCGGATTGGGAAAAACGACTTTGGCAAATATTATTGCGAATGAGCTTGGTGTAAGTTGTAAAATTACTTCAGGTCCTGTTTTGGATAAACCTGGAAGTCTCGCTGGTTTGTTAACCAATCTGGAAGAAAACGACGTGCTTTTTATCGATGAAATTCACCGTCTTTCACCTGTCGTGGAAGAATATTTATACTCTGCAATGGAGGATTACAAAATCGATATTATGCTGGAAACCGGTCCGAATGCAAGAAGTGTTCAGATCGGATTAAACCCTTTTACATTGGTGGGAGCAACAACCAGAAGCGGAATGCTGACCAAACCAATGTTGGCAAGATTTGGTATTCAAAGCAGACTGGAATATTATACTATTGAGCTTTTGTCTATGATTATCATCCGAAGTGCGAGAGTTCTGGGGGTGAAAATTTATGAAGATGCAGCGATCGAAATTGCAAGAAGAAGTCGTGGTACGCCTAGAATTGCCAATGCACTTTTAAGAAGAGTCCGTGATTTTGCAGAAATTAAAGGTGATGGAGAAATTGAAATAGGAATCACCAAATATGCTTTAAACTCTTTAAATGTAGATGAATTCGGATTAGATGAAATGGATAATAAAATCATGCGTGTAATGATTGAGAATTTCAAAGGAAAACCTGTAGGAATTTCAGCTTTGGCAACATCTATCGCAGAAAATCCAGAAACATTGGAAGAGGTTTATGAACCTTTTTTAATTCAGGAAGGATTTATTATCAGAACTCCACGAGGAAGAGAGGTTACAGAAAAGGCTTATAAACATCTGAATATTGCAATTCCTAGAAATCCTGGAGAACTTTTTTAATTGATAATTAAAAATGAATAATTAATATTGGACAATGCAGAGTAATTTTCAAGAAAAGGACAATGTTATTCGAAATAAATCTTTTGATTTTTCAATTAGAATTGTCAACTTGTATAAAGTTCTTTATAATGAAAGAAACGAAAAAACTCTATCAAAGCAATTACTTAGAAGTGGAACTTCAATTGGAGCAAATATAGAAGAGGGTATCGCCTCGTTTAGTAAAAAAGAATTCATCTATAAACTTCAAATATCATATAAAGAAGCTTATGAATCTTTTTATTGGATTAAACTTTTACATAAAACAGAATTCATTAATGATACAGAATTTAATTCTCTAAAAATAAATATTGAGGAAATAATAAAACTATTAACTACAATTTTAAAAACTTCCAAACAAAATTATTAATTATTCATTCTTAATTTTTAATTATAAAATGTTTATTCCTAAAATATATAAAAGTGAAGATTATAATTTGATGAAAGAAATCATCAGAGAAAATTCTTTTGCTTTATTAATTTCCTCGGTAGACAAAATTCGAGCGACTCATTCTATGATGATGCTGAATGAAGATGATTTGGAAAATATTTACATTGAAACTCACATTTCAAGAGCAAATCCGCAAGCGAAAACTTTGGTTGGCGGAGAGGAAGTTCTTTGTGATTTTTTGGGAGCACACACTTATATTTCCAGTAGCTGGTACAACCATATCAATGTTTCGACATGGAATTATGAAGCAGTACAGATTTATGGAAAAGTTGAGTTGATGAATCATAATGAATTATATCAACATTTAGACAAATTAACTTCGAAATATGAAAAATTTCAACAATGCCCGATGATGGTTAAAGATATGGGAAAAGAATTTGTTGAAAAGGAAATGAAAGGTGCTTTTGGCTTAAAAATTATTCCGACAGAGATTTTCATTAAACAAAAATTATCTCAAAACAGAAAAGATGATGATTTTGAAAATATTATTTTAAATCTTGAAAAAGGTGACGAAAAAGGAAAGCAAGTTGCCGCAAAGATGAAACAACTGAAAAAATAAACAACATTATAAAAATCTAATATTATATGAAATTATATCCTATCCAATGCGGAAAATTTAAACTGGACGGTGGCGCCATGTTTGGAGTCGTCCCAAAGAGTTTGTGGGAAAAAACAAATCCTGCAGACGAAAGAAATTTGATAGAACTTGGAACCCGATCTCTTCTTGTGGAAGACGGGAAAAAATTAATTTTAATTGACTGCGGCCTCGGAAACAAGCAGGATGATAAGTTTTTCGGTCATTATTCGCTTTGGGGTGACGATAATTTAGATAATAATTTAAAAAAATACGGTTTTGTAAAGGAAGATATCACCGATGTTTTCCTTACTCACCTTCATTTTGACCATTGTGGAGGTGCTATTGAATGGAACGATGATAAATCGGGTTACAGACCAGCTTTTAAAAATGCACAATTCTGGACGAATGAAAATCACTGGCAATGGGCAACTGAGCCAAATGCAAGAGAAAAAGCAAGTTTTTTAAAAGAAAACATTATTCCCATCCAGGAAAGCGGACAACTGAATTTTTTACCACTTCCAACAACCGGAAACTATGGTTTTGTTCCAGATTTGAAAATGGACGTCATCTTTGTAGATGGTCACACAGAAAAGCAAATGTTACCCGTGATTCAGTATCAGGAAAAAACGATTGTTTTTGCCGCCGATTTAATTCCTACAGCTGGACATATTCCTCAGGTGTATGTGATGGGTTATGATACAAGACCATTATTGACGATCGAAGAAAAAGCAAAGTTTCTAAAGCAATGTGTAGACAACGATTATCTACTGTTTTTTGAACACGATGCCCACAACGAATTGGCAAGTTTAAAAATGACTGAAAAAGGAGTTCGTCTTGATGAGACTTTCAGTTTTAATGATGTTTTTGGATATTAATATTTATTATGGAAGAATTGTATTCAGAGAGTCAAAAAAATGAACCTGATTCGAGAACTATACCTAAAATCATTGGTTTAACGGGCGGAATTGGTTCCGGAAAAACGACCGTTGCAAAATTTATTGAAGAGTTCGGATTTCCCGTTTATTATTCGGATGACAGGGCGAAAGATATTGTGAATGACAATGAAGATGTAAAGTATAAAATAAAAGAACTTTTGGGGAATGATTCCTATGACGAAAATGGGGTTTATGACCGTAAATTTGTTGCTGAAAAAGTTTTTAACGATAATGAATTACTTCAAAGTCTTAATGAAATTATTCATCCCGCTGTTCGCCTGGATTTTGAAGATTGGGTGAAAAAACAGACCAAATATTTAATATTTAAAGAAACTGCTTTGCTGTTTGAATTAAAACTCAACAAACAATGCTATCAATCTGTTTTGGTAACTGCAGAAGACAATATCAGAATAAAAAGGGTGATGGACCGGGATGGAAAAACCTACCGTGAAGTACAATCTGTGATGGAAAAACAAATGCCTGAAAAGGAAAAAATAAAATTAGCAGACTGTATAATCTATAACAATACCAATCTTGATGATCTCAAAGATCAAACCGAAAAGATCATTTTTGAGATTGAATAAAGAAATCCCGCTGGAAAAAATTTCAGCGGGATTTTTGTTTAAACTTCTAAAACCTTTTGATATATCAAAAAAATAAGCTCTCATTTCTGAGAGCTTATTCTATTTAATGAATTGATTATTCTTTAATGAATTTTTTCTGAGCTGTGCCCTGAACATCATCAATGTCAATTACGTACACACCGTTGATCAATCTGCTTACGTCAATCTTATTATTTAAGATAATTCCGCTTGAGACAAGCTGACCAGCAGCACTGTAAATCTTGTAATTGGCTTTTTTACTAACATTCTTAACATTCAGAATTGATTTAACTGGGTTTGGATAAATCAAAATATCTGTTTGATTAAGTGTATTAGCGGCTGGTAATTTAGAAATTCTTACTGTGTAATCTTCTACTTCACCATCAGTAAAGCTTATACAATTTACAGGAATAGCGTCTTTAGCCATTGCCACTCTCATTACAACATATTTATCTGTAGACCCTAAGAAAGCATCAGCCGGTACAGTAAATGTAGCACTTGCTGTAAGATTCGTGTTCGGACCATCAGCTAAAATTCTTTCATCAAGATCAAAAGTTCCACTTCTGTCGAAGTCAATCCAAACTGCTACTCCAGCTTTAGCTCCCGAACTAAGTGTTTTATCCACTATAATCTGGTTGCCTACAGAACCTTGTATCATATCGATAAACTTCAATGGAACTGCTGTAAAGTCTGAATAAGCTGAACCTGTTGTAATATTAATCATCTCTGGTTTACCAGCTGGTTTTGCGGTTACTTTTGAAATAAATTCAGAAGCAAAGTTAGTTGAATGCATCTGACAGTGAACTACTGTTGGTGTTGTAAAATAGTACTCAGGTGTAAAGTTACCTGGTGTACCTGTACAAACATTTGCCACCTGCATTTCATATTTCGTTAGTTCTAATAATCCTGTTATTGTATAGGTATTATTACTAACGTTAATTGTCGTCCAGCTTGGTATTCCTACCTTTCTGTATCTTAATATGTAATTATTAGTAGCTCCAGGACCTGTATAAGCATCCCAAACTACTTCTGCAGTTGTAGGAGTCAACTGAGTGATCGTTAATCCCGGAGGCGGAATTTCACAAACTCTAACCGTAGTAAACACTTGAGATGTTGACCATGGATTAAACGCTGAAGATCCAATACATTTATTTCTTACCTGTACTTCATAAGTTTTATAAGAACTTAAACCTTGAATAAGGTAAGTATTAGCAGGTGGTTGTGGTGTTCCTGGAGCAGGTGGTGATTGCCAAGATGTAGCAGGATCAGTTACCAATTTCCAACGCAATTCATAAGTTGCTCCAGCTGCAAGCGGACTCCAAGTTACTAAAGCCGATGTTGGAGTAATGTTAGTCACTGTTATATTTGGAGGTGTAGGATCACATTTTGTTGTAAACTCGTTATGTGAGAACACCCCTACATTCGTATTATTACAAACTGCTGCAACTTCCACTTCATATAAAGTATATGGTAATAGACCTTGTAATGGGTAACCATTATTAGGTAAATTAACAGCTGCTACAGTAATAGGACCAGTTGTTGGCAACCAAGTAGTAGAACCCATAGGTCTGTATCTTATTTGGTAAGATGCTCCACCTATATCTTGTGGCCAAGTAAGATCTGCTGAATTATGTGTAATAGAACCTACAGTAACAACCGGAGTAGCTGTACTACAAACTCTTAAGATAATATTATCTACGGCAGCCGGTGGCTGAGTACCTCCACTACTATCATTAGTCCATTCGAATACCAAACGCATTATACCAGTTGCAAAACTAGTAAGATTTAAATTGGTATTTGAGAATGCCTGCCAAGTAGTACCTTGAAGATTATAATGCCCTACTTGGACTCTACCAGATGCAGCTGTAATCGGTGTTCCTGCAGTCGGTAAGAATGAGGCCGGCACTAACCATACTCTCAAATAATCGTACTGAGAACTTCCACTTGCTTCTCCAGCAGCTTTCCAATCAAATGAGAACGTAGCAACACTAGTTCCAGCTGGAATAGCTATATCTCTGTATGCATGAGTTACCGATGTTGTACCTGTCGTGTAAGCATTTGCGGTTCCATTATTATTAGAAATATAGATTGAATTACCTGTATTTCCAGTTGCAGAACCATAGAACCATTTATTTACCTGAGTACCATTAATAAAACCAAAATCGTTTGGACCTGTAAATGGCTGAATATAAGGTAATGTAGCAGGAATCTGAGTCGTAGTAAATGATGGTCCTTGAGATAAGTAACTCTTATCCGCTGCAGAACATACTGCTCTTACCCACCAGTAATACGTTGTACTTGGAGCCAGAGTTGGCGGTAAAGTCACTGCCGTTCCAGGTGCAGTAACTGTTCCGTTTGGCGCACCTGTTGGTGTAGCCGGAGAAGTTGAAACCCAATATTCATAATCAACTGCAGGAGGAGTTGCAGGAGCTGCCCAGCTTAAAGTAGCTGAATTACCTGTCACGCCTGTTACTGTTAATGCAGTTGGAGGTAAACATGTTGGAGGTGCAACTACAGCTAAAGTAAAGTCTACATAACTTCCATATGGTGCAGGTCCACAAGGAGTAAGCCCCGTACTACTATCAGCAGTAAAGCATCTTACTCTATAATTTCCTAATGCGGTACCCGCTGGCACCGGAATTGTTCCGGCTAACGTTGCAGCCCAAGAAGCATTTGAAAGAACTAATTCTCCTGGATCAGAGAAAAAGCCATCATTGTTCCAATCTATCCATACCTTATAATAATAAGTACTACTACCTGCACTTGCTAAATTGATATTTACATTATTTCCAGGAGAAGTTAACGCAGTCAAATTAGAATTAACATATGCATTGTAAGAAGTTGCCGTATAATTGATATTTGTCCAACCTGCGGTTGTTGTAATACTATTTAGATAATAAGAAGTAGAACTAGTTCCGCCAGTTGGCGTACAGTAACATTGTGCAGGAAGATTTTGTCCTACAGAAACTATATTAGATGTGGCGGCCTGACTACTATTGGTACAAGTAACTACACAACGATAATCGGTAGCTACCGTTTGGCTAGCAACCGTATAAGTAGGAGATGTAGCACCCGTAATTGCAGTAAAAGTACCTGCACCAGCCGGGCTGCTATACCATTGATAAGTAATACCTCCTCCAAACGTATAACCGGTAAGCTTTAGATCAAAAGGTACACCTACACAGGCATTGGTAGCTGTCGCAGAAGCTGTTCCTGTAACAGGAGCACCTGTACATGGAGCTAAAGCAAGTACATTAACATTATAATCATGAGTCTCACCATACGACGCTAAAGTACAAGCATCGAAATCTAAACCATTATATACCATACGCACACGCATTCTATGAATACCAGCAGGTGCAGTAAGAGGAATAGCAATATTAGCAGTTGCAAATGCCGGGCTCGTAACTAATGGAAGATCTGTTAATAGTTTTTCAGAAGCATCAAAGGTTCCATTATCGTTAAAATCAATCCAGATACTTGTCTTTTCATAAGTTGGTGAGGTGTATGTAGTATTAATCTGTACAGGGTAAGATTGTCCTGGTAAAAGATTAACTGGAGTAAAGGCAGTTGTTCTATCGTAATAACCAGCTCCATTACAACCTGTATTTAAATCACTGATAATAGAAGAAGCAACACCAGTAATTACAAAACTATTTAAGTCATCCCCACTTCCGCAGTTATAAGTGTAAGCAGGAATACAATAATTTAAACACTGAGCGCCTGTATTCTGCCCCACAGAAACCACATTAGAGTTTTGGGTACTTCCTCCATTGGTACAAGTTACTACACATCGGTAATCAGTAGCTGCCGTTTGATTAGCCACAGAATAAGACAGAGCTGTAGCACCAGCAATGTTGGTGAAGGTATTTGCTCCAGCTGGAGAACTCTGCCATTGGTAAGTAATACCACCCCCATTTGTTGCACCAGCAAGTGAGAGATTGAATGCTGTACTTGCACAAGTATTACTAACAGAAGCAGATGCCGTTCCGGCTGTTACTGCGCCCGAACAAGCCGTCCCGGGACTATATCCAATTTGTAAAAAGGGTCTTCTATTAGTAATGCCACTTATTGAATTATTAGTTGATGAAAGAGTTCCCGTTCCCGTTAAAACAGTATCACATTTGCCATAAATACTACTTGGAACTGTACTCCACAACCAACTAAAAGCCGCAGTTGTAGGGTTGCCTGTTACTTGGTTAATATCCCATTCAACTGAAATCTCTAAAGAACCACCTGTATAAGTAAATGGTGTATTTAATGCAAAAGTAATATAATTTGGTGCTTGAGTCGCAGGGATAGCTTGATTTAAATTCTGGTACACTAAAGTAGTTCCAGCATTCAGGTTTGTCCAAGTCTCTGTTGCATTTGCATAACTGGCAGCAGTAGAATTTTTCATATAAATTCTAAAAATTGCACCACCGGTAGTAGTTGCATTATTATTCTTTACCCAGCCCAAATCATTAATAATAGCTCCAGAGGTTATACCAACAGCTGCAAGCTCACTTGCAGTATAAAGATATGAGTATCGGCTAGCATCATAGGAACTCGAGTTACTTGATCGGTAAATGGGCCCTGCTTGATGATCTGGTGTTCCCGCTGTTCCGGTAGTTATTTGGGCTACCTGTGCATGAACTAACAAACCGATAAGTAAACCCCAAATCAGTAATATTTTTTTCATATTATCAATTCTTAGTAATTAATTTTAAACTCATTAGATAATTTTTAAAGTAATTTGTTATAGATTTTTTAATACTAATCTGTTAGTAAAATGCCATCTAAACGATATTGTTAATAAACAATCAATTTGACACACAAAATGTGTTAAGAATGTAAAGAATTTAATCATAGGCCATAATATTTTATATTAAATACAAATCTAATCATTTTCTATAATTAAAATATAGATTAACCTATTTTTTTTACAATTACTTCATCAAAACAAAGTTTATAATTTCAAAACAAAAAAATCCCCAGGGTTTTCCTGAGGATTCATTAGTATTAAAAAGAATTTATTATTTCTTGATAAATTTCACACTTTCAGATACACCTTTATCATTTATCGTAATAATATAGGTACCTCTCACCAATTCAGATACTCTAACTTGGTTGTTGTTAATTTCACCAGCTTTTACAATTTGTCCTACAGCGTTGTGAATTTCAAATTTAGCTTTGTTAGAAACTTTAGTTATATTTAAAACATCAGTTGCTGGGTTTGGATAAACAGCAAAGCTTTCAAGTTTAGTTTCTCCTGTAGCCAAAACAGTAACATTTACAGCTCTTGTTTGAATATCAAAGAACGAACTTCCCTGGAAAACAATATTTCCTGCAGAATCTTTCAAATTATAATATCCACCATATTCGTAAATTCCATCAGATTCAGAATCATTAATTGTAAATGTATAACACCCAGGAGTTAAAGTCCAGTTTTGAGTATAAATTGCTGGAAGAGCAGAAGTATCTGTAGTAGCAGCACCACTATAAACAATAGTTCCTGCACTATTTTTCAAATTCCAAGTAGTTTCAGAACCGTAAATATCTCTTTGTAAATTAAATGCATAAGTACCTTGAACTGCTGGTACTGCACCAGATCCTACAAAATAAGTTGTTAAAGAACTGTTACTTGCTCTTTGATCAGCTACACCATTTACTGTAGTAACTGTAATCGTCATGTTACCAGAAGGCATTGTACCTGGAACCGACAAATCTATTAATGCGTAACGATTTGGTGCTAAACTTCCAGACCAAGTATAGCTCTGAGTATTAGTACCCACACCATAAGTAATAACCGCTGAAGTCATCGTACTTGTTCCTCTGTTGTATAAAGAAATTTTAGTTGTAGAAGCCGCAGTTCCACCACATGTAGAATTTGCTGTTGTTGTACAATTTGTTTCTAATTTTACTTCTCCATCATTTGCAAAAAGAGGAATCGCAATATCTGCTGTTGATGTTTTCAGTTCGAGTCTTCTTGGAGAATTGTTCATTACAGCAGTAATTCTGTCTTTTTGATTTACTGTAAAGATATTCATACAAGTATCGTTTGTATAGTCCATATAATTTTGAACCATCTCATACACGCTCGCATTATCACAACTTGCGATAAATTCATTACACGTATAATTTGCTGTATGTGCTGTAGGGGTATCTGCACAGTAATCTGTTCCACAAGTAGCATCGCCCCAAATATGTCTTAATCCTAAAAAGTGACCAACTTCATGTGTCATTGTTCTTCCTTTATCATAAGGTGCATCCAATATAAAAGTACCATCATCATAATCGGTACTTCCAAATGTAGCATAATTAGCGACTACACCATCAGTAGTAGCAAGCCCCCCATTGGTGTTTAGACCCGCTAATCCTGAATTTGAAGGAAACTGAGCATATCCTAAGAGCGTAGAACTAGTCCCCCCAAACTGTACACTCCACATATTCATATATCTGGTAGGATCCCAAATTGTTCTTGGTTTCACATAAGAATTAACTCCCGCCTGTGTCCAACTTGTATAACAAAGATTAACTCTATCAATACCATTTGTAGGATTTCCGTTTGGATCTACTTTTGCCAAAGCAAATTGTATCATTATATCTGCACCTACAGGGCTGGTATTAAATCCCGGAGTTCCTGATGCTTTTCTGTAATCATTATTCATTACAGTTATCTGAGATTGAACCTGAGTGTCTGTAATATTCGGAGCTACACCATAAGCCTGCCCCGCATGTATAACGTGTACAACTACCGGAATTGTAATAATCCCTCCGTTTTGAGATTTATTGGACTTTGCATTTTCAATTAAAGGATTAATCCATGCTTCAAATTGAGACTCTGTCATTCTATCAGGATACATTGCCTGAAGATATTTTTCATATCCTGTAGTAGCACAACGCATTACCCCATTCGCATCCTTAAGCTCATCCATTGTATAAGCTTTACCAAAAACCAATTTACTATTTTCTAATTTCTGTGCACTGAATGTCGCAGCAAAAATCATAGAAAACAGCAAAATTACTTTTGAAACTGTAAATTTCTTCATTTTAAAATTAATTTAAATCTTTGGCAAATATAATATAAATTACAATTACATTAATATTGTATTAATTTTATTTAAAAAAAATCATTACTTTGCCTACATTACAATAACACATCTACATTTATCAATTATTGAAAAACAAATCATTATGAAATATTTTATCATAACAGCAACAATATCTCTACTAACAATATCAAGTTGCAAATCAAAAACTATTTTTTCTGAAAAATCGGTTTCTAAGGTTGAAAAAATATCTTTATCCGAAAGAACCAGAGGAACAAACAGAACTTTTACATTATCAAATGGGAAATTGGAATCTTCTATTAATGGGAGTATTGATAACCAAGAAATATCTCAAAATGATTGGTCTAAAACCACAGATTTTGCAGATAAAATAAAACTTGAGGAAATTTCAAAATTAGAAGCACCGTCTACCAAACGATATAGTGATGCAGCATTAGCCTCACACATTACAATTACAAAAAATGGAACTGATTATCAATCTTCAACATTTGATTCTGGAAACCCGCCAGCAGAATTAAAAAATCTATATAATGAAATTTTAAGAATTGTAAAAGCAAAAAAGAGCAAGTAAACCTGCTCTTTTTTTATTTCTAAAACTTATATGCTATATTCCAGGCAAAACCCATATTGAATTTATTGGAGCTTCTTCCGAAACCGGGAACAATCATCGGTACAACTTCGTCTTGTTTTGAAGTTACCATCAGATAACGGGGCTGCATACTGACATCAATGTAAAAATTAGATTCAAACAGCTGCACTCTTCCGCCTAAAGTTCCTTCCAGCCAAAAAGAAGACTGTGAAGAAGAGGGCATTGAAACAGATGAACTGTTTCCGGCAAAACCACGAACCGGAATCGCCATATATTCCTGATTGTAAAATGATCCACCAATTTTTCCTCCTCCATAAAAGCCGTTGAAATCATTTTCACGGTCTCTTGCCAACATATAAAAGGCTCCGATTTTTACAAAAGGCCCACTTGCTTTAGCATCGTAGCCATTATTTTGGTAAATATTTTTATCAAAACCTGCTTCTATAATTCCGTGGAGATTATCTTTTACTCTGGAAGAAATAAATCCCTGAAACAACTGTCTGTCTGAGAAAAATGAAACTCCTGCATTCAAGACATCAACACCTACAATAAAATTGGGTTCGTATTTCCATTTTGGTTTCTCAGCTTCTTCTTTTTCCTGTGCAGAAAGATTCAGCAAACCGAAAACACTAAAAATTAAAGAATAAATTAGTCTTGTCTTCATTTTCTATAAAATTTTGCCCTTGTTCTACACTTTTCAATGAGTTCGGCGTTGATAATACTGAATTTACATTTTCGTAATTTCTCTTCACCCCACATCCTGGTGAAACGTAAATAGATTTTGTCGTATAATTTATTCTTACTCTCGTAGAATCTTCCTGTGTAGTAGTTCTTACATAAATATCCGTAAAAGGAGAATCATCTACGCGTAACGGCACAAATACAGAATCAACTTTTAGTTTCCATCCCAAATCTACTATTCCTGTACCAAGATCAGCATAGATTTTTATGGAATCAAGCTCACTGATTTGACTCCCTTTTTTAAATGAAATTTTCATTCGCGGCGTACCTTCACCACTTTCACAGATATCATCATCACTTCCACAAGAAATGATCGATGACAATACAAGAATGAATATGATAAATTTAAAATATTTCATACTTAAATCTTTATTTTGGATCTAAAGCTTTCTCAATACGGAAAACCAAATCTTCATTGTGATATTTGTTGACCAAATCATTAGAAGCAGTTTTTGCCAGAAGATCTTTTTTAATGGTATTTAAATTTCCTCTTACAATAGCAGAAACATCAGACTTATCAGAATTTTTGTTATCAATCAATTTTATTAAAGTATCTATATAATTTCGCTGAAGATTTCTTCCGTAAATGTCTGTATTTTCTTTTGTAATAATTGAATTGTTTAAATCTGAGAAAAACTCAATCAATGGATATGAATTTTGATCAACCGCTTCAGATTGATAAAGGCTCTGAAGTACCATTGGACTTAAAACTCTTCCCAAAACAACATTCTGAATTTCTTCAACCGTTTTTACCGGAGTTTTACCTGTCTTCTCAAAAATATCTTTCTTAAGCAACCATTGCGGAGTGGTGAAAACATTTTCATTTAAAAACTTCATCGCCTCCTTTTGATCTTTTTTGGCAACAACTTCATAAACCGCACCAGATTGCTCTGCCGTTTTCGGAGTTTCCATTTGTCCACCAATATATTTTGAAACGTGACCTAAATATCTTTTAAATTGCGTGGTCACCTGATCGTACATCATGTCAAGATTTTTATAATCTTCGTTTGGTGTTTTCGTCCATTTATCTAAGTTATCAACAATTCTTTGCAGATTTTTGATCCCGTAAGTACTTGCAATCATCGCGTTATCACCTACCTGCTCACTTTGAGATCTTGGGTCTAAAGGATTGGTTTCTGTACCAAACCAAAGTCTTTCATTTTTAAGGTTTTTGATCACCCATTGGTTCAGATATTCTTTTTCTGCATCCGGAGTTTTAAACTGATTAAATCTTTTATACCCCCATTCAATTGCCCAATCGTCATAATCACCAATTCTAGGGAAAATTCCTGCATCACCAATTTTATCTTCAGGCTGTGCAACATAATTAAATCTTGCATAATCCATAATCGAAGGAGTGTGACCGTTTTTCTCCAGCCATTTTTTATCTCTTAATTTCTCAACAGGAACCGTAGAACTTGATCCATAATTATGTCTCAAACCTAAAGTGTGACCTACTTCGTGAGAAGATACAAAACGAATAAGTTCACCCATTAGTTTCTCATCAAACTCCATTTTTCTTGCTCTTTCATCATTCGGAGAAGCCTGTACAAAGTACCAGTTTTTTAGCAACAACATTACATTGTGATACCAATTGATGTGACTTTCTAAAATCTCACCCGTTCTCGGATCTGCTATTGAAGGTCCTGAAGCATTCGGTACATCTGAAGGTTTATAAACGATTGCTGAAAATCTAGCATCTTCTAAGCTCCATTCTGGATCTACTTTTGGATCTGGAATTTTTGCAACAATAGCATTTTTGAATCCTGCTTTTTCAAAAGCTTTTTGCCAATCATTCACCCCTTGAATTAAATAAGGAACCCATTTTTTCGGAGTTGCAGGGTCGATATAGAATACAATTGGTTTGGAAGGTTCTACCAGTTCACCTTTATTGTATCTTTCTACATCCTGTGGTTTTGGCTCAAGACGCCATCTTTTTACCAAAGAAACTCTTTTTACCCCTTGAGGATCTAAGTCGAAATCGGTATAGCCCACTGTAAAATATCCTACTCTCGGATCAAAATATCTTGCCTGCATTTTGTTTTCAGGAAGAAGTACGAACGAAGAATTGATTTCGACCGTATAATTTCCACTGATTTTTGGAGCAGGTCTTCCCGGAATTGCAGGTGTTACAGGCGTTCCTAAAGTTCTTGCAAAAGTTTTAGTGGTATTAATCTCAATATTGCTTGGGAAAGATTTCACAAAATTCACAAACGACATATCTTTCTGGAAAGTCCCTACTCTGTATGAATCTTTAGACCAAACAGAAAAAGAAGTTAGTTCGTTATCAGAATTCAAAACATCTGTAACTTCAATTACAGAAGAGTTGTTCTTTACTCCGTAAGCTTTTACATCAAAAGATTTAATGATAGACTGTACATTATTTCTCGTCACCGAATTATACATTTGTGAGGTAGAATCTTTCGCATAATCTACGTGAGAAATCGAACGCAACAAGATTTTATCTTTCGGACCTTTTTCAAAAGCAATAACTTGCTGCCCGATTTGATCTCCTGCATAACCGGAAGTCCCGGAACGCATTCCTGCAGCTGCTTTAGTTAATCTTGTCACCAAAAGAAATTCCTTTTTCAGCATCGCATCCGGAATTTCAAAATAATATTTATCGTCTACTTTATGAACCGTAAAAATACCCTGATCTGAAACCGCTTTATCGGTAATGATTTCTTTAAATGGTTTGATCAGGCTTTTCTTTTTATCATCTTTCTTTACTACAGCAGTATCTTTTTTTACAGCAGTAGAATCCTTCCCTTTTTCCTGAGAAAATAAATTCTGCTGAGTGAAAAATAATGCTCCAACTAAGAAAACAGCTTTACAGTTCTTTATCATGTTCATTAAATTTTTGATTTTTTTATTTTCAAATTTAAGTAATTATTTCTTGATAAGCAGTGCAATATTCTCCACATGGTGGGTTTGTGGGAACATATCTACCGGTAAAATTTTCACCAAAGTATAATGTTCTTTCATTAAAGCTAAATCCCTTGCCTGAGTTGCAGAATTACAGCTTACATAAACTACTTTTTCAGGAGCCAGTTTCAAGATCTGCTCAACCACTTTCTGGTGCATTCCGTCTCTTGGAGGATCGGTAATCAATACATCCGCTTTTGGATGATTTTCTAAAAACTCGTCATTGAAAACGTTTTTCATATCACCACAATAGAAAGTTGTGTTGGTTAAGCCATTCAATTCAGCGTGTTCGATTGCTGCATCAATTGCCTCCTGTACAGACTCAATTCCAATCACATGCTTTGCATTTCTTGCAACATATTGAGCGATCGTTCCTGTTCCTGTATATAAATCGTAAACTACTTCATCACCTTTTAAATCAGCAAATTCAAGTGTTTTTCTGTATAATTCTAAAGCCTGTTTGTAATTGGTTTGAAAGAAAGATTTCGGACCGATTTTAAATTTCAAACCGTCCATTTCTTCCATTAAAAATCCGTCTCCGAAATATATTTTGATATCTTGATCGTAGATTGAATCGTTTTGCTTAGGATTGATAGCATAAACCAATGTTTTTATCTGCGGGAATTGCTCCAATAAATAGTCAAAAAGCTGAGTACGGTTTTCTTTTTCTTCTCTGTAAAGCTGGAATAAAACCATCCATTCTCCTTTTGAGTTTTGTCTCATCATCAAAGTTCTCAGGAAACCTTTCTGCTCTTTCACATCAAAGAAATCTAAACCTTTATTTTCAGCAAATTTCTTTACTGCTAAACGAATCGCATTTGATGGGTCTTCCTGAAGGAAACATTCTTTTAGATCTAAAATTTTGCTCCACATTCCCGGAATATGAAAACCTAAAGCGTCTCTACTACCAAAGTTCTCTTCTGAACTTATTTCATATTGAGTCAGCCATCTTGCATTAGAGAAAGAGAATTCCATCTTGTTTCTGTAGAAATACTGCTCTTCCGCCCCCAAAATAGGAACGGTTTCAAAATCGTCAATTCCGCCAATTCTCTTAATATTGTTATAAACTTCTTCTTGTTTAAAATCAAGTTGCTTTTCGTAGCTCATATTTTGCCATTTGCAACCGCCACAAGTTCCGAAATGAACACATTTTGGCTCAACTCTGAACGGCGATTTCTCAACAATTTCTTTTACTTCAGCCTCAAAATATTTTGATTTTGATTTTTTCACTCTTGCATTCACCACATCTCCAGGAATTGCTCCGGAAACCAAAACAGTTTTTCCTTCTTCAGTTTTTCCTATCGCAACACCTTTTGCCCCTGCTGCAAAAAGTTTTATATTCTCAAGAATTACGTCTTTCTTCTTTCTCATATCAATTTCAGTATAATGAAGATAGCTTTCTACCCTATACTTCATCTATTTTCTATTTTTCTAATAATTTTCATTGAAACCTTTCAGTTTCAATTTTGTCTGCAAAAATACAATAAAAAAAACCTTATCCGAAGACAAGGTTTTTTTTTATATTTTGTTTAAGCTATTATTTCGCTTCAACCGGAGCTTTCTCAACCGGAGGAGCTGCTTGTTGTAAAGCTGAAGGATCAATCTGCAACTGAGCTGCAGGATTTACTTTTGGAGCTGAAAGCCCAGTTTGTTTGTCTAAGATTGTAATCAAATCCTGATCACCAAGATTTACAAAAGATCTACTCGCTACTTTACCATTTTTATCAACTATGATGAAGCTTGGTAATTTGAAACCGTATACTCCATATTTTTTAGCAATATCAGAGTTTAAACCTCCATCACCGTAAACATTAGTTCCTGAAATTCCTTTCAATAATGCATTGCTAGTTTTTGTAAACTGATCTTTGGTATCGTCTAAATTTACAAATACAAAATTCATTTTAGACTTGTAAAAATTTACTACTTCTTTCAAAACAGGCACTGTACCTTCAGCAATATAAGGATTCCAAGATGCGTAGAATACCATCATGTAAGGTTTCCCTTTGTTCTCGCTTAATTTATAAGCTGCACCATCTTGTTTTACCAAAGAAGCTTCCGGAGCATCATCACCAATTTTGAATCCGTTGATTACGAAAAGCATCTTTTTTAAATCAGCTTTAATCGTAGCATCTTTGATATCTTCTTCGATCATTTTTTTGATTTTATCAGTCGTAGCAGCCGGAGTTTGTGGATGCACATCAGATTGAGCCATTACGAAAGCCAATAAATAATCTTTCTCTATTTGAGAAACTTCTTTTTTACCTTTCAAGAATTGATTGAACAATTCTGAAGTTGTAATATCTGTTTTTCCTTGTGCTTTTGACTGAGCAAAAGTTTGGAAATCCGGGCTCATTTTTGTTAAAAGATACTGTCTGTAAAACGGACTTGTTTTAATCATGTTATCTTTATTCTCCTGAAGTTTAGCTTCGTAATCTGTGAATGCTTTACCTAGTTTAAATGAAGGATTGTTACCAGACATTTGCTTTTTGGTCATTTCATAATTCACCAATAAATTAAGAATAGCCGTTTTAGCATCTATTTTTTTCCATTCAACCACTTCTTTTCCAGGATTGAATTTCTTTACATTTTCGTCGATATTTTTATTAATATCAGCTTCAATTTTCTGCATTGCCTTCACATATGCACCTTCATCACCAGAAGCTAACTGCTGAATGTTCAAAGTCTGACCGTAGTTTGTTAAGAATTTTTGGCAAGCCTGAAAGAAGTCGTTATCACTTTTAGCATCACCAGTCACTACATATTCATTCGGGAAAGTAGCAGAATTACCTGAAATATTAAGAGCCTGACCTCCTTTAAGGAAAATAAGATTTTGTTTTCCCGCGTAGTTAATCACATACATTCCGTTTTTTGGAGCTTCAAAAGTTCCTGTAAAGTTTCCGTCTTTATCGATACCGAAGTTAGCCAATGGCAAGGTAGCAACACCAGAAGCCTCTACAAACTCAATTCTCTCTAATGGAGAACTGCCTGCGATTTTTCCTTTTACTTCAACTTTTTTTGAACAAGACATTACAAATATTGCAATGACAAACAACAAAAGATATTTTTTCATTTTTGATTTTAAATAATTTAGCAAAAATAAGTTTTTCAAATATACTAAATGCAATATTTGAAGGTAATTTATGAAAGATTTAACTAAAAAAATCGTCTCCACAACGGAAGACGATTTTTTATAATTTATTTTAAAACAGATTATCCTCTGTCTGCATAAGCAGCCATATATTCTCTGTTCATTCTTGCGATATTTTCAAGAGAAATCCCTTTAGGACATTCTACTTCACAAGCTCCTGTGTTTGAACAGTTACCGAATCCTTCTTCGTCCATAGCTTTCACCATGTTCAGAACTCTTCTCTTCGCTTCTACTCTACCTTGAGGTAAAAGAGCATACTGAGAAACTTTAGCTCCAACGAAAAGCATTGCGGATCCGTTTTTACACGTTGCTACACAAGCTCCACAACCGATACAAGCAGCAGCATCCATTGCTTTGTCTGCATCTTCTTTAGGAATCGGAATTGCGTTTGCATCCAAAGTATTTCCTGAAGTGTTTACCGAGATAAATCCACCTGCAGCCATTACTCTGTCGAATGCGCTTCTGTCTACCATTAAGTCTTTGATAACAGGGAACGCAGCGCTTCTCCAAGGTTCAATAACGATAGTTTCACCGTCTTTGAACATTCTCATGTGAAGCTGACACGTTGTAATCCCAGTATCCGGACCGTGAGCTCTACCATTGATGTAAAGAGAACACATTCCGCAGATTCCTTCACGACAGTCGTGATCGAAAGCGATAGGTTCTTTTCCTTCGTTGATTAGGTTTTCGTTTAGAATATCTAACATTTCCAAGAATGAAGAATCTGTAGAAACATCTGATATTTTATAGGTCTCAAACTGACCTTTAGTTTTTGTATTTTTTTGTCTCCAAATTTTCAGCGTAAGATGAAGGCCTTTTTTTGCACTCATAATTATTTATTTATAGGTTGGAGATTATTTGTAACTTCTCGCTTTAACTTCGATGTTCTCATAGATAAGGTCTTCTTTGTGCAGAACTTCTTGTTTGATATCATCACCCTGATATTCCCAAGCTCCTACATATTTGAAGTTAACGTCATCTCTTTCTGCCTCACCTTCAGGAGTTGAATGGTCTTCTCTGAAATGCCCACCACAAGATTCGTTTCTGTGTAAAGCATCGATAGCCATCAATTGTCCTAATTCGATAAAGTCTGCTACTCTGAACGCTTTTTCAAGCTCGGTGTTCATTCCTTCAGCTTCACCCATTACTTTCACGTCTTTCCAGAAATCTTTTTTCACTTGATCGATTTCTTCAATCGCTTCTCTCAAACCTTCAGGAGTTCTTCCCATTCCCACTTTATTCCACATAATGTGTCCTAATTTTTTGTGGAAATAATCTACCGAGTGTGTTCCTTTATTATTAACAAAGAAGTCTACTTTGTCTTTAATTTCTTTTTCAGCTGCATCAAACTCAGCAGAGTTTGTAGGAATTTCTCCCGTTCGGATGTCTGCAGAAAGATAATCTGCAATAGTGTACGGAAGAACGAAATATCCGTCTGCCAAACCTTGCATCAACGCAGAAGCTCCCAATCTGTTGGCTCCGTGATCTGAGAAGTTTGCTTCACCAATTACAAAACATCCAGGAATTGTAGACTGTAAGTTATAATCAACCCAAACACCACCCATTGTGTAGTGTACTGCAGGATAAATCTTCATTGGAGTTTTGTAAGGATCATCCGCAGTAATTTTTTCATACATTACGAACAAGTTCCCATACTTCTCTTCAATCCATGCTTTTCCAAGATCATAAATTTGTTGATCTGTAGGATTGTGAATATGTTTTTCGATAGCGGCTTCTTTACCTTTTTTAGTAATTTCTGTAGAGAAATCAAGGTAAACACCTTCTTTAGTGTCATTATTTTCGATTCCGAAACCAGCATCACATCTTTCTTTACCAGCTCTGGACGCAACGTCACGAGGAACAAGGTTTCCGAATGCAGGATATCTTCTTTCTAAATAGTAATCTCTATCTTCTTCTTTAATATTTTCAGGTCTTAGTTTCCCTTCTCTGATGGCAACTGAATCTTCAATTTTCTTAGGAACCCAGATTCTTCCTGAGTTTCTTAATGATTCAGACATCAAAGTCAGTTTAGACTGCTGTGTTCCGTGAACCGGAATACAAGTCGGGTGGATTTGTACATAACAAGGATTTGCGAAGTACGCCCCTTTTTTATGAATCTTCCAAGCTGCAGAAACGTTTGATCCCATTGCGTTGGTAGAAAGGAAATATACGTTTCCGTAACCTCCTGAAGCAATTACCACTGCGTGAGCTGAGTGTCTTTCAATCTCACCTGTTACAAGGTTTCTTGCGATAATTCCTCTTGCTTTTCCGTCCACGATTACCAATTCAAGCATTTCGTGACGGTTGTACATTTTTACTCTTCCTTTTCCGATCTGACGGCTTAATGAAGAATATGCACCTAATAATAACTGTTGACCAGTTTGTCCTTTTGCATAGAAAGTTCTTTTTACCTGAACCCCACCGAACGAACGGTTATCTAATTGTCCGCCGTAATCTCTACCAAATGGAACCCCTTGAGATACACACTGGTCGATAATATTGGCAGAAACTTCAGCTAATCTGTAAACGTTTGCCTCTCTTGCTCTGTAGTCACCACCTTTGATGGTATCGTAGAACAATCTGTAAGTAGAGTCACCATCACCCTGATAATTTTTAGCAGCGTTGATACCACCTTGTGCAGCAATCGAGTGTGCTCTTCTTGGTGAATCTTGGTAGCAAAATGCCTTAACGTTATATCCTTGCTCAGCTAAAGTAGCCGCAGCAGAACCACCTGCCAAACCTGTACCTACAACAATAATATCAATCTTATCTCTGTTGTTTGGTGCAACAAGGTTCATATGGTCTTTATGATTTTTCCATTTATCCTTAAGAGGACCAGCAGGAATTTTTGAATCTAATTTACTCATATTAGTATATTGATATTATTGAGTTACGTAATGAAAAATTGCAAGAAAAATGAAACCGGCAGGAATAAGGATAGAATACCATTTTCCAAATGCTTTGATAACCGGAGTATATTTTGGATGTCTTGCTCCAATAGATTGGAACGAAGACTGAAATCCGTGAGCTAAGTGTAATCCTAAAAGGACAAAAGAAATAACATAAAAACCTACACGAATAGGATTTTCAAATTTCTCATGTAGTTCTCCCCAAAACCTCGTTAAATCATTCGGATCGCCTTCACCCGGAATATATTTATAAGTCATCTCGTGCAACCAAAAATCATACATGTGCAATACAAGGAAAGCCAAAATAACAGCACCAGAAATAATCATATTTCTAGACATCCAAGATGAATTTGCTGAACCTTGATTAGAATCGTATTTCACAGGTCTTGCTTTAGCATTTCTATATTCAAGCACAAATCCCATAATAAAATGGAAAAATACTGCAAAAATAAGAACGGGCTGCATCAGAAACTGCACCAAAGGATTGTATCCCATAAAATAGGATGCTGCATTAAAAGGACCTTCCTCACCAAAAACGGAAAGTAAATTTACCGAAAGGTGCATGATAAGGAAAAGTAGCAAAAACATCGCAGATAATGCCATTGCGTATTTTCTACCGATAGTAGAACTTGTTAAACCTGCCATATTGAGTTTAAATTTGAATTTCCACAAAATTAAGAAATGTTAACAATACTAAAAAGTGAGAAATCTCACTATTAGACAGTTTGTAATCTTTCTAAATAAGATTTAGGAGTACATTAAATACAAGAAAAAGCATTAAAATTTGAGATTATCTTAATTGATAAATTTCACCATCAAACTTTACCATTTTAACCGAAGCCGGAAAGTTTTTGATTTCCAAACTTTTTATTCTGCGTGACGAAACATAAGGATTGATAATGTATTGTTGAATTTTATCTTTATCCTCTGAAGAATTCATCCAAAAAATTACCTTATTTCCTTTTTTCACCGAAACGATATGTTCCTTTTTATAATGATGAATTAAAAGCTCATCTTTCTGATTTTCAAAAAGATTAAAAGAAATTCTCACGATAAAAAATATGATGACCACTAAAATAATATTTGAAATATTTTTAAAATTGATTTTATCAAGCATAAATTTTAGGAAATAAATAATTCCAAACAACACAGAAACCTCAGCCAAATTTAAAGGAATATTTTCAAAGAAAACAGCATCAAAACCGGCAAACCAATGAATTACGTCTAACAAAATCTTAATGACAAAATCATAACTCAAATTAATTATTCCAAAATCTAAATTAAAACCGATTAGCGTGGTCATTAAAAAGGAAAATATAATGATAAGTTCAGAAAATGGAACAATTATAAAATTGGCTACAATGGAAATCAATGAAAATTGATGAAAATAATACAAAACCAAAGGTAACGTCGCCAATTGCGCCGCAACAGAGATTGAGATTGTATTATAAATTATTTTTTTGAAAAAATTATCCTGCCTTGGAAGATATTCTAAAATCGGTTGGTTCAGCCAATAGATTCCCAAAACCGCTACAAAACTCAACTGAAAACCTACATCGAAAATCTGCTGTGTATCGATAATTAAAATAATAAACGCCGAAAGTGCCATTGAATGGAGCAAATCTGGTTTCCGCTGCAGTAATACATAAATGAAATACACAGAAATCATAATACAAGATCGCAACACAGAATTTCCAAATCCGATGAAAACTGCAAAAATCCAAATGAATATTAAACTGATAATGATGGCATATTTTTTCAGACGAACAGACGAAAACTTCATCATCAGGAAATAAAACATTCCGAAAATCACGACAATGTGTGTTCCTGAAATGGCAAGAAAATGCACCAAACCGGAACGGTTAAAATCCTGAACGGTTTCAGCATCGATTTCTGTGCGGTCTGCAAGAATAATTCCTTTTAAAAATTCACGACTGCGAAAAGACATTTCAGAATGACTAATTTTCTCCAAAGTTTCCAGACGTTTTTCCTTGATCTTTTCCGTAAAACTCAAATCGCTTCTTGCAGCAGAAGAAATTTCTCCGTTAATATAACATTGATAGGAAATATTTTTCCGATTTAAATATTTTGAATAATCAAATTGAAAATCATGTTCCGGAGATTTTGGCTGAACCAGATATGCTTTCGCTTTGTAATAATGATTAAAATTTAATTCTTTCTGATCTTTTTCAACATTTACAATCCCTTGAAAAGACCGATCTTCAACCTCTGCTAAAACCTCATACTTTTTATATTTTTCGTTTGAGTTTAATTTTTTGGAAACTTTAAAAACGATGGCTTCATTGGTTTTTAAATCAAGTTTTTGGGCATTAAAATTATTATAAAAATGAAAGGAAATTCCCAATCCGAAAAACAAAACCATCAAAAGCAAGCTCCTGATTTTAAATAAAATCTGGTTTTTCAGAAAAAACAGTCCGAAAATAATGACAGAAAACAGTAAAATTAGAATTATGGAACTTTGCTCAAGAATGAATTCATCCTGAAAGAAAATCCCAAGAATAAAACAGAGTACAACAATCAGAAGAGGTTGCTTGTTCAAAATCATTTGTGTTTGAACAAACTAAGTTAGAAAATTTTAGAATACCTAAATAGATTTATTTCTATTTTTTAAGATTTAAAATAATATCCGCAGCATTTTCGCTAGCTCCTTTTCCACCCAATTTTTCTCTGAGTAATTTAAAATCGTGAAGCATTTGATCTCTCTTTTCACCATCAATAATTAAATTTAACTCTTTTACGAGATTTTTAGTATTGAGCTCGTTTTGAATTAATTCTTTCACCACTTCCCGATCCATAATCAAATTCACCAAAGAAATATATTTGATATTCTTCACCAATCTTTTGGCAATGGCATAAGAAATTTTGCTTCCACGATAACAAACCACTTCCGGAATATTCAGCAAAGCGGTTTCTAAAGTTGCTGTTCCCGAAGTTACCAAAGCGGCTTTTGAACACCTCAGCAGATCATAAGTTTTGTTGGAAACGAAATGCACATTTTCATCAACATACTTTTGATAAAATTCTTTTTCAAGACTTGGTGCACCTGCGATTACAAACTGATAATTCTCAAAATTCGGACGAACGGAAAGCATGATTTCAAGCATTTTCTCCACTTCCTGTTTTCTGGAACCCGGTAAAAGTGCAATGATTTCTTTTTCGTTTAAACCGTTTTCAATTTTAAAATCTTCAACAGAAATATCCTGAAGTGTAGAAATTGCATCTAGCAAAGGATGTCCCACAAAATGAGATTTTACACCATGTTTATGATAAAAATCTTCCTCGAAAGGTAAGATCACCATCATTTCATCGACATATTTTTTGATGATTTCAACACGTCCTTCTTTCCATGCCCAAAGTTGGGGAGAAATATAGTACACTACTTTGATACCCAATTCTTTTGCAAATTTTGCAATTCGCAGATTAAAACCTGGATAATCTACCAAGATCAAAACATCGGGTTGGTTATTTTTAATATCTTCTTTACAGATTTTAATATTATTCAAGATCGTTCTCAGATTCATCGCAACTTCTAAAAAGCCCATAAAAGCTAAATCACGGTAATGTTTCACCAAAGTACCACCTTGCTTTTGCATCAAATCTCCACCCCAAAATCTGAATTCTGCGTTAGAGTCTTTTTCTTTTAAAGCTTTCATTAAATTGCTGCCGTGCAAATCTCCGGAAGCTTCACCTGCGATGATATAATATTTCATAAATGACAATTGATAGGTGATGAATGATTTTGTCTATTGAAATGACATTTAATCTCAAATTCCAAACATCAAAATTCAAATTTTAATTAAGTAAATTTGCTTCAAAGATAATGATAAAAAAATGTCAGAAGAATTTGAAATAAAAAATAAAGTAGCCGCAAGTGGATTGATCAACTTTGACCTTACCGATCTGGTTCCCAATGGCACAAGAAAAGGTATTGATCTGAAAGATTTTCTTTTCATGGAAATGATTTTAAAAGAAAAAGATTTCCGAGAAAAAGTAGCCGCTATCGATACTGAAGAATACAAAGATGCTTATGTTTACATTTACAATTCTGCAGATGCGATTGTTCCGCTTTGGGCTTATTTTTTACTAACAGCCAAACTTACAGATTCTACAAAGAAAATAGTTTTTGGAAACGCTGAAAATCTGGAAATTGTTTTAATGCATGATGCCATCAAAAATTATGATTTCTCTGAAATGAACGGGAAAAGAGTTTTGGTAAAAGGCTGTTCAGACAAAGCTATTCCAGAAAATGCGTATGTAGAATTGGTAGAAAATCTTAAACCGATTGTAAAATCTCTAATGTTTGGTGAGGCTTGCTCAAATGTACCGATTGTTAAAAATTAATTAGATGAGTAAAAAACTTATTTCGTTTTTTCTATTCCTATTCTTCTTAATTATATACTATTTGTCAAGTTTCTCGAAAATTTCTTTTGGTGATGGGATGGGTTTTCTTTTAGATGTTGAAAAAGAATTATTCACAAACCAGGTAACTCCATTATCTCACTTTCTTTACCTAAATACTGCAGTATTTTTAACTAAATACTGTAATATAGACAGCATTATGACAATGAGGCTTATGTCTGTCGTTCCTGCCGCTCTAAGTATTACATTACTATATATTCTTATCAAAGAATTTATTTCAGAGAACTGGATAGCAATAACTTGCAGTACAGTTCTTGGACTAAGTTTTACATTTTGGCGAAGCGCTTCTACTATTGAAGTTTATACATATAACGCAATTTGGATCCTCTCTTTTTTAATATTTTCTGTAAAATCATTAAAAAAACCATCTCTAAAAAATTTACTTTTTACAGGAGTTTTTCTAGGAGTAAGCATGTGGGTTCACATCCAAAATATTATGCTAATTCCGGCATATCTTGTACTTCTCTATCAGCTTAGAAATTCCAGAAAAAATAGTTTTATTTCAGTTTCTTCATTTGCATTGATTTTTGGTTCAATGTTTCTTGTTAATTACTTAGCAGACATACATATAAAATATACTTTTATTACCGGAACAGGAACTTGGATAGAAGATACTTTCAAGCAAGATTTTTCAGAATTACTAAAAGATCTTCTAAAATCTTTTCTTTTCCTACTTTATAACTTCAATATTTTTTTGATTTTTATTCCTTGGGGAATACATGAAATTGTCAAAAATCATAGAAATCTGTTTCCCTTTATTGCAATTTCTTTTTTATTTACTTTTGGTTTTGCAACATTTTATGCAGTATCAGACAATTATGTTTTTTTTATTCCGAGTTATTTTACAGTTATCATTATGATTGGCCTTGGAATAAAATCATTGAGCATAAAATATAAGTTGAAAAGATTACAATTCATAACATTTCTCATCCCATTATTCTATATAGGGAGTCACAAAATAGCTTCCTCATTAGAATCAACAAAAATTTTCCAGCAAGAAAAAGCATACAAAGGTGGGCTTAGTTATTATATGTTACCCTGGTTGCACAATAACTTAGGATCTATAGAATTTACCCTTGAAAACAGACCAACCAATGATAATGTAGAAGAATTGAGAAAACAGTCTTTAGAATTTGTTGAAATCAGAGAAAAATATCAAAATAGAAAAGAAATAATTAAATTATAACCTATTATTATATTTTAAATTCAAATAATTTTATCATCTTTGATTAACTATAAAAGCATAAATTATGAGTTTAATTGATTTACTTACAGGAAACACAGGAAATCAGGTTGCAGAGCAGGCTGAAAACAAATTTGGAATCAGCAAAAACCAAATTATCGCACTTTTGGCGGTGGCCACACCTCTTGTAATTTCTTATCTGAGAAACAAATCTCAGGACAATAAAGAAGCTGAGGCTTTAAATAATGCATTAGATAAAGATCACGACGGAAGTATCTTAAATGACACCTCTCAATTGGAGGCTAGACAAAGTGAAGGAGGATCGATACTCTCTCATATTTTTGGAAATGAGAAAAGCACTGTCGAGAATCAACTTTCACAAAACACAGGAATTTCTATTGATAAAATCGGCCCCATCTTAGCGATGCTTGCACCTGTAATCATGGGCTATATTGGCAAAGAAAAACAACAAAACAATGTTGGAGCAGGAGGACTTGGTGATCTTTTAGGAGGAATCTTAGGCGGTGCACAAACTCAGGCTCAGCAGCAGCAGTCTAATCCATTGAACGATATTCTTGGAAGTGTTTTAGGCGGTGGACAATCGCAGTCCTCTGGAAACCCTCTGAATGACATTTTAGGAAGCGTGCTTGGTGGTGGCGGACAACAAAAGCAACAACAAGGTGGCGGTTTAGGAGATCTTCTAGGCGGACTTTTCGGAGGAAAATAAACTTATTTTAAACATAAAAAAATGACCGGAGAAATAATCTTCGGTCATTTTTATTTTTAGTCTTTTGACTTTTCAGCTGTTGCTAGATAAGCTTTTGAAGCTTTTCTCAGTCTTTTCTTCCCGTAGCTTCCCAAGATGATTTTCCCTTTTCTTGACTTTCTGTCTCCTTTTCCCATAATATTATAATTTGTTATTCTTCACAAGTTACACATTAACAACAAGTAGTCAAAAGATTTTGTAGTTAAATATATTATAATAAATAAGTTACACTTTCACATTCTTCCATTTTCCTTTTTTAAACAAAATAAAAGCAACGACTGTAATGAATGTTTCTGCCACCGGAATTGAAACAAAAACTCCTTTCGGTCCCATTTCAAAATATTTTGAAAGCACATAAGCCAAAGGAATCTGAAACATCCAAAATCCGAAGAAATTGAGCCAGGTTGGCGTCCAGGTATCACCTGCTCCGTTGAAAGCATTGATGGTCACCATTCCGATTCCGTAAAAAACAAAACTGATACTCATGATGTGCAATGCATTTTTAGCATAATTTTTTATTTCAATCTGCTCAGTGAAAAAACCAACAAGGAAATCTCCTAAAATAAAAAACAGTAAACTCACCAAAAGCATGAAAATCACATTGTATTTTACGGTTTTCATAACGGATTGTTCTGCACGGATCATTTCACCTGCGCCCATATTCTGCCCGACCAAAGTTGAAGCCGCATTACTTAATCCCCAAGCGGGAAGCATAAAGAACATCATTAATCGAAGTGCTGTCTGATACCCTGCGGAAGCATCTTCACCACCGGTTGTCGCCACTAGTTTTGCGAGAAAAATCCAGCTGCATGAGGCGATAACAAACTGAAATATTCCCGGCATGGCAATTTTCACAACAGATGTAATCAATTTAAAATCAGGTTTAAAATAAATGGTCTTAATTCTCACCAAAGAATCAGCAATGAAAATGTGGTATAGCTGGTAAAGAACTCCTGTACTTCTTCCGATGGTTGTCGCAACAGCAGCTCCGGTTAAACCCATTGCAGGAATCGGACCCAATCCTCTTATCAAGATCGGACAAAGAATAATGTTGGCAATATTGGCAATCCACAAACTTTTCATCGCAATTGCCGCATTTCCTGCACCTCTGAAAATTCCGTTGATCAAAAACAGAAGCATGATAATCACGCTGCTTCCCATCATAATTCTCGTAAAATCTTTTCCGTAGGCAGCAGCATCCGGTTTTGAACCCATCAAAATCAAGATTTCTTCTGCGTAAATCACTCCCAATATACTCAAAACAGAAGTCACAACAAACGAAACTGAAATCACCTGCGCCGCACTTCTAGATGCCTGTTCAGGATTTTTTTCACCGATTCTTCTTGCCACAACTGCGGTTGCAGCCATACTCATTCCGATCGCTATGGAATAAATTATGGTCAACACGGATTCAGTAAGACCAACAGTTTGAATGGCGAAACCACTTTCTTTGAGGTGACCTACAAAATAAAGGTCAACCAGAGCAAAAACGGATTCCATGGCCATTTCCAGCATCATCGGAATTGCTAAAAGAAGAACAGCACTTCTGATACTGATTTTGGTATAATCAGTTTCTTCTTCGCTAAATGCTTTTTTCAGAAAATTTAAATATTTTTTCATCTTAAAATTAATCGCCTTAAAAATACAATTTCAATAAATTCGATCTTAAATAAAATAATTTTAATAATTAATTATCGTAAAACAATAAATATTTATACATTTGCAATAATAAAATATTAAAACAATGAAAATTATCGGAAAAAATTCTCTTTCTCAATATATCAGTTATTTCCTTTTTGTACTGTTTATTATTCTGACAGTTCAATTTATTTACGAACAAATTGGCTACGCCACCTCTTATTATAATTTTAAAACCAATAATTCGATGCTATCAGATTTTTACATCATCGGAAATGATGTTGGCTGGGCAAAAAACCATTACACCGCAAAATTTGATGATTTGATGAAGTTCAAATTTTACGTTCCTTTTACTACTCAGAATTTGATAACAGGTATTTTTAGTTTAACCACATACATCAGCAATACTGTGAGAGGCATTTTCATGATTGCTTTTTTTTACAGCAGCTATAATATTTTCAAAGAAATCAGCAACGAAAAAGTTTTTAATTTAAAAGCTATTCTCTGGCTGAAAAGGTTTGGCTGGCTCAATATTTTATATACAGTTGCGATGATCGTTATAAGCATTTTCCGCGTAAAAGATTTAGGCATTACAGCATTTTCTGCCATTCCTTTCTTGTTCTTTGGAGTTCTCATTTTATTCATTGTAGAATTCTTTAAAAAAGGTTACAACTTACAATCTGAAAACGATTTAACAATATAAATTATGCCAATAATAATCAACGTAGACGTCATGTTGGCGAAAAGAAAAATGCAGTCTCAGGAACTTGCAGAAAAAATAGGAATTACTCAGGCAAATCTTTCCATTTTAAAAACAGGGAAAGCTAAAGCTTTGAAATTATCAACATTAGAAGCAATATGTAAAATTCTCGATTGTCAGCCCGGAGATCTTTTGGAGTACGTAAAAGATTAAAATTTGTAACACAAATAGTACACTAAAATTAAATCGTATATCCTAATAAATACAACTTATTACTCACTTGACTCAGATAAAATTCAATCAATCATGAAAAAATATTTAATTCTCACATCTCTTCTCTTGGGAACTATAATCTACGCTCAGAAAAAAGTGGAAAATCTCAACTTTGAAGCAGTAGAAAACAATTTCCCCAAAATATGGAGTCCAATAAAAAGTAATTCTGGAAAAGTATATACAGACATACATGAAAAACAAGAAGGGAAAACTTCTGTCACCATAGAAAATGAAAAAGAAGGTTTCTCCGGAATAACGTACACATTACCAGAAAATTATGATGGTAAAGAAATTACAGTTTCAGGTTTTATAAAAACACAAAATATCACCGAAGGTTATGCAAGTTTATGGATGAGAATAGATCCCGAAGTCGCTTTTAAAAACATGCAAGATCTCAATATAAACGGTACCAGCGACTGGAAAAAATATGAAATATCATTAAAGCTTTCACCCAACGACACAAAGAAAATTATTGTAGGCGCACTACTTTCAGGAAAAGGAAAAATGTGGGTTGATAATTTACAAATCACAATTGATGGTGAAAACATTGATAAAGTAAAAGCTTTTGATAAAAAAATAGACAAAATAGATTCTGACAAAGAATTTGATAATGGTTCGAAGATCAATGCAATAAATCTTGACAAGAACAATGTTGAATATCTTAAAAATCTTGGACTTATATGGGGATATTTAAAATACTATCACCCGAATGTTGCAGCAGGAAACTTTAATTGGGATTATGAGCTTTTTAGAATCTATCAAAAAAGTCTGGGCGCTTCAGGAAATGAAAGAGATCAAATTTTAACAGACTGGATTAAAAGTTTAGGAGAGTTTCAAACTAAAAATGATTCTGAACCCAAAAATATGAAAATGAAGGCCGATTTGGAATGGATTACAACTTCAGGGTTTTCTAAAGAGCTCACCGATTTATTATTAAAAGTAAAAACGGCAGAAAGGAAAAATTCAAACTACTATATTTCACTGGATAGCAACGTTCAGAATCCTATCTTTCGAAATGAAAATCCTTACTCTAAAATGACTTCTCCCGATGCAGGGTTTAGGCTTTTAAGCTTGTACCGTTACTGGAATATCATTCAGTATTATTTTCCATACCGATATGCAATAGGTGAAGATTGGAAAAATGTTTTAGCAGAATTTATTCCCAAATTTATTAATGCAAACGATGAAACAAAATATACACTCGTCTGTTTAGAAATTGCGACGAGAATCAACGACTCTCATGCTAGGGTAAATAATAAAATTACACACAATTTTTTTGGGACAAAATTCCCACCCCTTGAAATTAATTTTATAGAAAACAACGCAGTCGTTAAAAATTATCTGGATGATGAATTAGGAAAAAAAACAGGCTTGAAAATAGGAGATATAATATTGGAAGTTGATGGGAAAAATATTTTAAAAATACTTGAAGAGAAATCAAAATATTTACCTGCTTCAAACGAATCTGGCAAATTAAGCAGTTTATCAAATTATCTGTTAAGAACCAATAATGATCAAATCAATATAAAATATCGAAGCAACGGAATTACAAAAACAATCGCTCTTAAAACATACAAATATGATGAAATCAATTATACCCAGAAGCAACCGTCAATGTTTACAATGCTAAATAACGATATCGCTTATATTCACATGGCGGATGTTAAGAAAGATAAACTATCTGATATTTTCAACAAGATAAAAAACACAAAAGGTCTAGTGATAGATTTGCGGACATACCCTTCTAAATTTGTTGTCTTTGAAATAGGAAATTTTCTACTGTCAAAACCTGAGCAATTTGCAAAATTTTCTACTACCACATTAACCTCACCCGGAAATTACACCATAAAAGAAGGTGCACCTATAGGAAGTAACAATAAAAATTATTACCCGGGTAAAATTGCAATTTTGGTCAATGAAACATCAATCAGCAGTTCAGAATACCATACAATGGCACTGAGAAAAGCAACTCACGCTAAAGTTTTTGGTTCACAAACTGCCGGTGCAGATGGAAACGTCTCATACATCACGTTACCCGGAGAACTTCAAACTACCTTTACCGGAATAGGTGTTTACAATCCCGATGAATCAGAAACTCAAAGGATAGGAATCATTCCCGATATAGAAGTGAAGCCTACAATTGAAGGAATAAAAAACAAGAAAGACGAAGTTTTGGAAAAAGCAATGAAATGGATTAATAATTAGCAACATGTATCAAAAAAATTATTTAGCTTTGTATATTGTTTAGATAAAATTAAGATTTATGAAAAAAATAATTACTACTACTTTACTATTTGGAATCGCTATTTTTAGTAATGGATTATTTGCACAGGGGCTTTCTGGTGAGAAAATGAAAGTTTTCCAGACAGATAAAATAGAAGATATAAAAAAGGTTTTCAAGAAAGAAGACTTTATTAAATGTTTTGACATCAAAGGAGTTTCTTACAACCTATTTTCTTTAAGTGCAAGATATGATAGAGTAAATGTAATCAACTATTTGCTTGCAAATAATATAGGTGTAAACAAGACTTGTAGTGATACTACCCCATTAATGTATGCTGCAATGTATGGTTACACAGATACAGTAAAACTTCTCTTAAAAAACGGAGCAAAAAAAGAAACAAAAGATAGCAATGGTAAAACTGCTAAAGATCATGCTTTAGAAAATAAACACTCGGAAACGGCTGCAATTCTTTAGAAAATTTTATAATATTATAACTTAAACTTCCTTCGGGGAGTTTTTTTGTTTATAAAACCTTCAAAAATCTTATCTTTGCACACGGAAATTTCAAACTTTCCAGTTCATTGATTTGGGTCTGATACTCAAAACTTTAAACTTTAAATTCAAAACTTTAAACAAATTAGTATGTTTCGATCGCACACAAACGGAGAATTATCTCTGAAAAATCTTAATGAAGAAGTTACACTTTCAGGATGGGTACAAACCATTCGTGATAAAGGATTTATGATTTGGATAGATCTTCGAGATCGTTACGGAATTACTCAGTTGGTTTTCGATCAGGATCGTTCTTCTGTAGACTTGATGGAAAATGCAAAAAAATTGGGACGTGAATTCGTAATTCAGGTTACAGGAAAAGTAATCGAAAGAGTAAGCAAAAACCCAAATATTCCAACGGGAGAAATTGAAATTTTAGTTGAAAAATTAGAAGTTCTTAATGAATCTCAGCTTCCGCCTTTCACAATTGAAGATGAAACGGACGGTGGTGAAGAATTAAGAATGAAATACCGTTATCTGGATATCAGAAGAGCTCCGGTAAGAGATAAATTGATCTTCCGTCACAAAATGGCGCAGAAAGTGAGAAATTATCTTTCAGACGAAGGATTTATCGAGGTTGAAACTCCGGTTTTAATCAAATCTACTCCGGAAGGAGCGAGAGATTTCGTTGTACCGAGCAGAATGAATCCGGGACAATTCTATGCATTACCACAGTCTCCGCAGACTTTCAAACAATTATTAATGGTTGGTGGAATGGATAAATATTTCCAGATCGTGAAATGTTTCCGTGACGAAGATTTAAGAGCCGACAGACAGCCGGAATTTACACAAATCGATTGCGAAATGGCTTTCGTCGAACAGGAAGACGTAATGAATGTTTTTGAAGGAATGACTAAAACGTTGATCAAAGACATTACAGGTCAGGAATTCGGAGCGTTCCCAAGAATGACGTTCGCCGATGCAATGCAGAAATACGGAAACGACAAACCGGATATCCGTTTTGGAATGGAGTTCGTGGAACTGAATGAATTAGTAAAAGGAAAAGATTTCAAAATATTTGATGATGCTGAATTGGTTGTCGGAATCAATGTTGAAGGTTGCGCAGATTACACAAGAAAACAAATCGACGAGCTAGTTGACTGGGTAAAAAGACCACAGATTGGCGCTTCAGGAATGGTTTGGGCTAAATTCCAAAATGACGGAGTGAAAACGTCTTCTGTAAATAAATTTTACAACGAGGAAGATTTAGCAAAAATCATTGAGAGATTCGGAGCAAAAGAAGGAGATTTAATGTTGATACTTTCAGGAAACGAGCACAAAGTAAGAACTCAGCTTTCCGCATTGAGAATGGAGCTTGGAAATCGTTTAGGGTTAAGACAAGGAGACGTTTTTGCACCTCTTTGGGTTGTTGACTTCCCGTTATTGGAATTTGACGAAGAAAGCGGTCGTTACCACGCAATGCACCACCCTTTTACCTCTCCAAAACCTGAGGATATCCATTTATTGGAAACTGATCCGGGAAAAGCAAGAGCCAACGCTTACGATATGGTCTTAAACGGAAATGAAATCGGCGGTGGTTCTATCAGAATTTTTGATAAAGATTTACAGTCAAGAATGTTTGACTTATTAGGATTCTCGAAAGAAGAAGCAGAAGCTCAGTTCGGATTCCTTATGAATGCCTTCAAATACGGAGCTCCGCCTCACGGTGGTTTGGCTTTCGGATTTGACCGTTTGGTAGCAATTCTTGACGGAAATGAAGTGATCAGAGATTACATCGCTTTCCCTAAGAATAACTCAGGGCGTGATGTGATGATTGATGCTCCTGCAGCGATTGCGAATGAACAGCTCGATGAACTGGAACTGAAATTAAATTTAAAAGCATAAATTAGAAGCGGAGATTTTTTCTCCGCTTTTTTTTATTTAAAATTGATTACAAATAACCATTCTGCACCAACCAAGCCGTAATTCTTTTTAAAGTAAGTGCATTCGGATCTACAGCGGATGAAAGAAATTTCACATTATCCTTTTGAGGAATAGAAACCACTCTTCTTACATTATCTTTAGCACTAAACAGTTCAAAATTCTGAGCATTATTACCGCCGGCAAAATTTATTTTAGCAACCAAAATTCCTCCAGGAATAAAAAACTCATAAAAATCCTGACCATTTCTGTTTCCTGTAGGGTTAAAAAACCCGATTTGTTCTCCACCCTGTTCGATAGCTTTGGTTTCTTTTAGCTCAATTGGCCAACTTTTGTTACGTGAAACTAAAGTGTAATTCACAGCAGTTCGTGGCGAAACCCCTTTTGACGCGATAAGTTCAGTAATTTTCGCTTCATTTAAAGTATTTCCTTCAACAACGCCACCCTTTCCGATAAGATTTACAAAACCTTTTTCCATACCTAATGTCGATAATTTGAAAATCCCAACCTGATTAGTAGGCAAAAAAGTAAAACGATAATACATACTTGTGTTGTCATTTTTATCTCCTTCAAACTCGGTACTCAAAACGGCAATAACCAATTTGTCACCTCCCATCGAGTATAAACTAAAATTTTTAGTTAAGCCAAGATTCTGTTTCTGCACTTCCACTTTTCCTATCTTCTGACCATCAACAGTAATAATATTATTCTTGTAATCAACCTTTTGCGCAGAAAGGAAAATATTGATTCCAATTACGCATAAAAAAGTAAAAATTGTTTTCATGTAAAGATTATTTAATTGTATACAAATTACAAATAATTTCTGACGGCACAATCATTGTAAGTTTTACCTAAAACAACAAGACAATGAAAGCAATTTGGAACGGTGCCATTGGCTTTGGATTAGTCAATATTCCTGTAAAAATTTATTCAGCAACAGAAACCAGCAAACTGGATCTCGATATGCTTGATAAATCTGATTTTTCTAATATTAAATTCAAAAGAGTCAACGAAAAAACAGGCAAGGAAGTGAAATGGGCCAATATTGTAAAAGGATTTCGTGTAGATGATAAATATGTCGTTCTCGAAGATGAAGATTACGAAGCTGCAAGTCCGGAAAAAACGAAAATTCTTTCCATAGAACATTTTGTAAAAGAAGCAGAAGTAGATTCTGTTTATTTCGAAACACCTTATTTTCTTGAACCTCAAAAAAACGGAGAGAATGCTTACAGACTTTTAATAAAAGCCTTACAACAAACTAAAATGGTCGGTATCGGAACATTCGTTCTTCGCGACAGTGAAGCGATCGGCATGATTCGTCCTTACAATGATGAGGTTTTAGTTTTAAACCGATTAAGATTTGATCAGGAAATCAGAGATTACAAACAACTTAAAATTCCTGCCAAAAAAGCTCCCAAACCTACCGAATTGAAAATGGCAAAAAATCTTATCGAGCAGCTTTCAGAACCATTTGATCCTACATTTTACAAAAATACTTATTCTGCTGAATTGCTTAAAATCATTAAGAAAAAAGCGAAAGGTAAAACCGTAAAACTAAAAAAATCAGAACCTGCAAAACAAGGCAAAGTGATTGATTTAATGGCTCAGTTAAAAGCCAGTTTACAAAGTCCAAAATCTAAAAACGCTTCGTGATTATGGCACTTAAAGATTATAACAATAAGAGAAAATTCGATGAAACCACCGAACCCAAGGGAAAAACAAAAAAAAGCAAAGACCAACTTATTTTTGTGATTCAGAGACATGCTGCATCAAGACTTCACTATGATTTTCGTTTAGAAATGGAAGGAGTTCTAAAAAGTTGGGCAGTTCCAAAAGGACCATCTTTAAATCCCGAAGATAAACGTTTGGCGATGATGGTTGAAGATCATCCATACGATTATAAAGATTTTGAGGGAAATATTCCTGAAGGAAATTACGGAGCCGGACAAGTCGAAATCTGGGACAGCGGAACTTATGAACCTTTAGACGAGACCAGTAAACTTTCTGTTGAAAAAGAATTGTTGAAAGAATTGAAAGCAGGTTCTTTAAAATTTATTCTTCACGGCAAAAAACTGAAAGGAGAATTTGCGTTGGTAAAAATGAAAAATGCCGAAAATAACGCCTGGCTTTTGATTAAACACAAAGATAAATTTGCAGAAGAAAAATATGATGCTGAAGAAAATGTTTCACCGAAATCATTAGTTTCAAAATTTTTAGAGGAAAAAAAAAGCCTAAAAAACAGCAAAAAGAAGTCATAACTTCTGAAACAAAACCAAAATTTCAACAATTCAATTCTTTAGGTGATGAAAAAAAACTCGAAAAATTCATCAAACCTATGCTTGCAAAATCTTCTGACGAAGCTTTTGATCACGAAGACTGGATTTTCGAAATCAAATGGGATGGTTACCGGGCTGTAGCTGATTTAAGCAAAAGAAACACACTCTTCTATTCCCGAAACGGCATTTCTTTTCTGTCAAAATTTGACACCATTGCCAAAGATTTCAGTCAGCAAAAACACAAAATGATTTTGGATGGAGAAATTGTAGCTTACGATGAAAATGGAAAACCCAATTTTCAATTGTTACAGCAAATTGGCGATAATCCAAATCTGGCTTTAACGTATCAGATTTTTGATTTACTCTGGCTCAATGGTCATTCTACCGAAGAACTGCCTTTAATTCAAAGAAAAGAGCTTTTAAAAGACGCTTTAATTGAAACAGACCTGATCAAATTCTGCGATCATGTTCCCGAAAAAGGAATTGCTTTCTTTAATCAGATGAAAAAAATGAAGTTGGAAGGTATGATTGCCAAAAAATCGAACAGCATTTATATCGAAAACAGCAGAAGCTCCGATTGGCTTAAAATAAAATTCACGAACACGGAAGAAGCAATAATTTGTGGTTTTACAGAACCAAAAGGTTCAAGACAAGGTTTTGGAGCTTTGATTTTGGGAAAATACATCAATGGAAAATTAATTTATTCAGGACATACAGGAACAGGTTTTAATAATGAATTACTGAATAATCTTCATCAAAGACTGAAAAAGTTAGTCATAAAAGCATCCCCTTTTGAGACCGTTCCAAAAACAAATATGCCGGTAACATGGACGAAACCTGAATTAGTTTGTGAAATAAAATATTCTGAAATCACGAAAGACGGAATGTTTCGCCATCCTGTTTTTGTGGTGATTCGGGAAGATAAGGATGCGAAAGAGATTAGTAACTCAGTAAAAAAATTTACTCCAACAACCATTAAATCTAAAAAAATGACCACTAAAAAATCTGCCGAAAACACAGAAGACGATAATGAAAAAGACAGTAAAATTACACTGAACCGACATAAAATAAAACTTACGAATCAGGATAAAATTTATTTTCCGAAAGATAAGATCAGCAAAGGCGATGTTGTAGAATATTATCAGTCCGTAGCCGAATATCTTTTACCACATCTGAAAAACCGTCCGCTTTCTTTAAACCGCTTTCCAAACGGAATTGATCATTCAGGGTTTTACCAAAAAGACACTGGAGATTCTTTTCCTGATTGGATCAAAACAACAAAAGTTCATTCAGAATCTACCGATAAATACATCGATTACGCTATTTGTAACGATAAAGCGACCTTAGCTTATCTGAATAATCTGGGCTGTATTGATTTTAATCCGTGGAACTCTTCGCTTCCTGATCTGGAACATCCTGATTATTTGGTTTTGGATCTTGATCCTTCGAAAAAAAATAGTTTTGACGATGTGATTGAGACCGCTTTACAAGTCAATGAGGTTTTAAATTCAATTAAAATAAAAGGGTATTGTAAAACTTCAGGAAGTACAGGAATTCACATTTATATTCCAATTGGTGGAGCGTACAATTATGATCAGGTGAAAGATTTTGCCCACATTCTGATGAAGCAGGTGAATGAAAAACTTCCAAAAATCACAACATTAGAAAGAAGTTTACAAAAAAGAGACGACAAAAAAATCTATCTCGATTATCTTCAAAACCGACAGGGACAAACTTTGGCGAGTGTTTACAGCTTGAGACCAAAAGAAGGAGCATCCGTTTCAATGCCGATTGAATGGAGCGAACTAAAAAAAGGTCTGAAGCCTACGGATTTCAATATTGAAAATGCTTTGGAAAGAATAAAGGAAAAAGGAGATTTGTTTAAACCTGTTTTCGGTAAAGGAATTGATATGATGAAGGCGCTGGAATTGTTGGAGGATGTTGAGTAAATTGTAAAATTTGACAAAAAAAGAACATTAAATTCAAGCTGCAATATTTTTTTAACTCAAAGTTTTTTTAGCAAAATCAATATTTAAAGGAGCAAAGATTAATCAACAAGCTGATTTGATGAAGCGGAAGTTTAGCCTACGGAAGCTTCGCCACCAAACTTTCCGGCAAGATTTTTAAAATAAAATAAATCAGTTTCCATTTAAAATTTGGAACAATGGTAAAAGAATTTCCGGCATTAACGATGTGTTTTGCAACATAATCAGGTTCCATCAGAAGACTTTTATTGAGTTCTAAACCAGCATTGATTTTTGTATTGATGTATCCACTAACCAAAACGTTGACTATTATATTTCTCTGCGCTAATTCCTGTCTTAAACCTGCCAAATAAGTAGTGAAAGCTGCTTTTGTACTTCCGTAAACAAAATTACTTTTCCGACCTCTCACTCCGGAAAGAGAAGACAGCCCTATAATTCTTTCTAAGTTTTTATTACTTTCATCCATCACAATAATGTTCAAAATAGAAACTGCGCCCATATAATTAACCGTCATCATTTGTTGAGCTCCTTTGAAATCGCTTAACGCCTTTTCATTATCAACTAAAAATCCCGCTGCATAAACTACGAGATGAGGCTTTGTTGGAAGTTGATCATAAAACTTTTGGTGAGAATCAAAGTCTTCAGCATCAAAAGATAAAACCGAAACTTTTAAATTAAGATTATTTTGCTGAATAAAATTATCTAAAAAATTGGTGTTTCTGGAAGCAGCAATTATAGAGAATCCTTGTGCAAAATATTGTAAAATACATTGTTTGGCAACATCAGAATTGGCTCCGAGAATGAGAACGGTTTTGTTTTGATTCATTGAGCAAAGATATTTTTTAAACATAAATTTCACAAATGTTTTCACTATATAAAAAATCGGCGCGGTGGCCTTTGGTCACCGCGCCGAAACACAATATTATTTAAAACTAAAATTATTTCTTTTCAGTTTCTATAACTTCTTTTTTCTCAGCAGCTTTCGTTGCTTTTTCACCGAAACGGTTATCAGTAAACTCTCTTGAGATTGCTGCTTTTTCAAATTTCAGTTTTCCAGAAAGAGTTTCAATAACGACTCCATCCTCCTGAATCTGAGCAATTCTTCCGTGAAGACCAGAAGTAAGTACTACTCTGCTTCCCACTTTCAGCTCTTCCTGAAATTTTTTCTCCTGCTTCTGTTTTTTCATCTGAGGTCTGATCATCAGGAAATAAAATCCGACAACCATTACTCCCATCATCATCAACATGGTAGTAGAATTTCCTTGTGCAGGAGCTTGTAAAAATAATGTTAACATATTCATTTAATTATGGTTGAATATTGGCATTGAATGTCAATTTTACAGGAGCATTTTCTACGTTAGCAAAAACATCAGCATATTTTTGCACACTTCCGTCGAAGTTTGTAGAATCGAAACTCAAAGTAATTTTTCCTTTTTTACCCGGCATAATTGGATCTTTTGTAAATTCAGGAGCAGTACATCCGCATCCAGGCTTTACTTCAGAGATAATTAATGGGTTTGTACCTGTATTGGTCACTTCGTAAACATGGTTTACTTTTGCACCTTTTTTAATATTTCCAAAATCGAAATTGCTTTCAGATAATGCAATTGTTGTGGTAGGTTGGTTAGATTTTACAGGAGCTGCAGCTTCAGTTCCGGCAACTGTAGGAGTTACAGGCGACACTGTAGAATCTGTAGAAGGAGCATTGGTAGTATCTACACCAATTACTTCTGGGTTTTGTACCTCTTTATTTTCTTCTTTTTTACAAGAAACCAATCCGAATCCGATTACAGACAAAGCAATAATTGATAATGTCTTTTTCATATTAAATTAATTTTAATTTATATTCTATTTAAATCTTTACAATATTTATCTAAAATACCGTTGATGAATATATTAGAACGATCTGTAGCAAATACTTTTGCAATCTCGATATATTCATTAATAATAACTCTTGAAGGGGTAAAAGGAAAATTGTCAAGCTCCGAAATAGCAGTCGTTAAAATCACTTTATCCATTAATCCTACTCTTTCCAAATCCCAGTTTTCTAAACGCTCAGAAAGTTTTTTCTCATTTTCTTCCCAATTATTTAAAGTATGTCTCAACAATTTGCTTGCGAAAGTTTTGTCTTCTTCATCTTTAATCATTTTAATTAAAGTACGGCTTTCTTCATCCTCTTTCAAAAATCCGATTGTTTTCTGAACCATCGAGTTAGCAATGTGAATATCGTCTGACCAGGTTAATTCTCTATCGCTGATATAATCATGGAAATCATCATTCTCGGCAACATATCTTAAAAATAATTTTCCGATAAACTTCTGATCATCTTCAAAAGAATAGCCATCTTCCTTCATAAAATCCTGATAACGTTTTCCAGCAGTCATACGTTGGAAAGTTTTCACCAACATGTCATCGTGTAAGTCCCATTTCAAATCTTTATGCTGACCAGAGAAAAATAATCTTTCAGGGTTTTCCTCAAGTTTTTTTAAAACCTGATTGTTGATAAATTTTTGATTGGGATTGACATCTGAATCAGTTTTAAAATACTTGTTCTTACCAATTTCCATTTGATTTTCGGCAAGATCTTTAAGACCTACCAAAAAATTCAACTGAAAAATATAGAGATTATAGATTTTCTCTATTCCCGAAAACATGTTTTTTTCTAACACATCAAATTTTATCGGATTTTGGTAGTACGAATACACGGATTCTACTACTTTTTCACGGATTTGTCTTCTTCCTAACATTCAAAGAGCTTTTTATGGGTGCAAAGATATGAAATTTAAAATTTATGAAATTCTCAGTCTCCTTCAATTTTTGTAATTTTGTGAAACTTTATGAAAGCACTGAAAACTCTGAACCCCTACTTTTGGAAACACAAAATATTATTATTTTGGGGGTTACTCTTCATCATCGCCAGTAATTTTTTTAACATCTATAAAGTACAGTTTGTCGGAAAATCGGTTGACGAACTTACAAAACAAGGAAATCTTGGTTTTAACAAACAGGTTTTAATTTACGTTGCCATTATTGTTGGCTGTTCACTTCTCACGGGATTTTTCACTTTTATGATGCGACAGACTATCATTGTTGCCTCAAGAAGGATTGAATACGAACTAAAAAATAAAATCTACAGACATTATCAGGATTTATCACTTACAGATTATAAGCAGACAACAATCGGAGACTTAATGAACCGATTAAGTGAAGACATTGTTGCCGTAAGAATGTACTTGGGACCGGGTGTAATGTATGTTGTCAATCTTATTGTATTATTATTGATTACAAGTTTTTATATGATTAAAACTGATGCTTCAATGACGGTTTGGACGTTGTTACCGCTTCCCATTTTGTCTTATATCATATTTAAAGTAAGCTCGATTATCAATAAAAAATCAAAAGTGATGCAGAAAAGCCAGTCTGCCATTTCCACCTTTGTACAAGATAGTTTTTCAGGAATCAGAGTGGTAAAATACTTTGCAAAGGAAAAATACATCCAAAAAAATTATGGTATTAAAGTAAGCGATTACCAAGACAAAGCTTTAGATTTAGCAAAAACAGAAGCATATTTCTTTACCATTATTTTATTTGTAATCGGATTATTGAATGTAGCGGTCATTCTAATTGGTGGCCAAAAATATATCGCAGGCGAACTTACTGTGGGTAAAATTGCAGATTTCTTTATGTATATTAACATTTTGATCTGGCCGTTTTCAATGGTGGGTTGGGTTACTTCAATCAATCAAAGAGCGGAAGCTTCGATGCAGAGAATTAATGAATTTTTAGAAAAGCAAACTGAGATTTACAATAAAAACTTTGAAAATTATCCTATTAAAGGAGATATTGAATTTAGAAATGTATCTTACGTTTACCCCAACACAGGCATTAAAGCATTAGATAATTTAAGTTTTAAAATTGAAGCAGGAAAATCTTTAGCCATCATGGGAAAAACCGGTAGCGGAAAATCTACCATTGCTTTACTTCTATGCAGATTAATTGATCCTACTGAAGGTGAAATTTTGATCGACGGTAAAAATTTAAAAGATCACAATCTTGAAAATTACAGAAATTTCATTGGGTATATTCCGCAGGAAAGCTATCTTTTTTCAGATTCGATTGAACATAACATTGGATTCTCCATCGACAACCCTACTCACGAAAAAGTAGTTGAATATTCTAAAATTGCAGACGTTCACAAAAACATTGTTGAGTTTAAAGAACAGTACAAAACCATGGTAGGAGAACGTGGAGTGATGCTTTCGGGAGGTCAAAAACAAAGAATATGCATTGCAAGAGCATTAATAAAGGATCCGAATATCATTATTTTTGATGATTCTCTATCTGCATTAGATACAGAAACCGAACAGAATATTCTTGAAAATATTGATACCAAAATCAATAACGCGACTTCCATAATCATCACACATAGAGAGTCTAGTGCACAAAGAGCAGACAAAATCCTTAATCTTAGCGAAATTACCAATTCTGCAACCGCATAGTCAAAACATTCGGAATTGTTAAATAAATCATAAAAAAAATTTTGTGATTAAAAGAAATATTTTATATTTGTTCTTAACAAGATTAAAAAAAATATCTAATAATGAGTGAATACAAGGAACGCCATGAAAATGAAATTTTCACTAAGGTGTTAAAAGCGGGGAGAAGAACTTATTTCTTTGATGTGCGCGAGACTAAAGCAGGAGATTATTATCTTACGATTACCGAAAGCAAAAAGAATTTCGGAGAGAATGGAGAAGCTACATTCGAGAAGCATAAAATTTATCTTTACAAAGAAGATTTTAAGAGTTTTCAGGAGATGTTTAATGAGTCCACAGATTTCATCATTAACGAAAAAGGTGAGGATGTTATTTCAGAAAAGCATGATAAAGATTTCAAAAGCAGAACTTACACTATAGATTCTGACGACGAAGTTTAAATCAAAACATATCTAAAAAAACACAAGCATCTGAAAAAGGATGCTTTTTTTATGCTACACTTTCCAACTTGTTATTATCAGATATTAAAAAATAAAAAGTACACTTTTCACAGTGTACTTTTCTATTATATAAATTTGCCTTAGCTCTAAACATATTCTCTTTTGATCTGAGAAAGTATTGTCGGATCCTGAATTTCATTATCTTTTGCCAGTAATAAAACTTTAGACAAAACTTCAGCAGATTTGGGATCATCATCTGCAAAAGGCAAAAACAACCTTCCTCTGTGCTGTGAATGAACCGGAAGAATCGACAGATATTTCCCCGGAACCTGATGCACAACCGCACTTCCCAAATGTACACTGTATTCTGCCATTTGACCTTTCACTAAAACATGAGAACCTTCGATTCTTATATTTTCAAGTTTAAATAATCTCGCAGTTTCTTTCATTAATACCGCTCTCATTTCAATAGAAGAGTGACTTGCTTCAGGATCTACTCCACCAACGTGGGCAACAGAAACTACCAAATCAACATCACGCATTACCTCAGAAAATAATCTCGGATTGATCTCTTCAAAAGGAATATTTTTATAATCTTTTAATGAATGGAATTCTATTGTTTCAAGTGTCGGACTTTCTACATCTGCAGGGGAAAACCAATCTGCAATCGCATATAATTTAACCTGAAAACCTTCTTTATGATAAACTTTCTGCAAACCTTCTTCATAGTCTACCTTCCATCCTCTTGTTTTTAATAGAGCTAAGGTTTGCTTCGGTTGAATCTGATGTCCTGCATATCGTCTCGAAACAGATTTCTCCTGCAATTCATCCGGAGTCGGAGTATATAATTCTCTGAAAACTTGTTTGAATGGCTGAATCAGCTTTTCTTTAAAGCAATAATGCTGGAAATCACTCCAAACCGAATGTTGGTGCAAATCTACGCAGTGAGCAATTCTTAATGTATTATCTTCGTTCAATTCATGAATTTCACCTTGAGCGTCTACCAAATTCCCATCATGGAAAAACCCTATTTTATTATCATTAGAAATAAATACAAGTTTTTCTAAATGCTTTACAATAACCGGGTGTTCAAAAAGATTTTTGATTTCAGCATATAAAAACTCATCACCTCTTATCATCGCTTCTTCAAGTCCTTTTCGGGAACGCATCCATTGTTCGCGCATGATTTTTCGGTAAGCTCCTAGTTCTACAATTGCTTTATCTTTTTTAATTTTTGGCGGAATTGATTTTAACTGTTTATCATCTCTGAAAACAACTAATTCAGCTTTTCCATCGTCTTCGATAATTAAACCAACCGTAACGCCATCAATGGTAACCTGAGTTTCTTTTGATAATAAGTTTTGAATCTGCTTGGTTTCCATTGCCCAAGTTAAACGGATCGGGTCAGGATAACCTGCATTTCTTGCCAAATTTTCCAACGCCACACGAATCGCCAATGCTTCACTCGCCTGTTTCATCGAGCCAAATTCTTTGCTTTCTTTCTTAAACTGCTGAATATATTCATATCGGTTTAAAACATCTTTTTCAGAATTTGTTTTACTTAAAGGAACCAAGCCGTACACACGAAGATAATCCTGATCACGCTTGTCTTTTACCTTTGCAGTCACTTCTTTTATTTTCAAATCTCCCGTTAATGTATCGGAATATAATCTCGCTCTTCGATGCCCATTTCCGTCAGAAATATATTTTGCAGATTCATACAACATTTCCCAGCGGGCTTTTCCTAATTCTTTATACGCTTTAGTAAACCAATCCTTATCAACCGCTCCATCCTGAAACTCCTGAACATCTACGGAAGAGTATTTTGCCACCTCACTTTCAAGTCCTGAATTCTGAGCCTGATAAGAACCTGTTTTTGTATGTGCATGCATCCACCAAATTGCAGAATCCAAGCCTTTCCAACCTAGATAATTACTAATAAATTTCTGCCATTGCGGAGCATAGACTGCAGCCTGAATCAATCGAAGTTCAGCAATTTTCTCTTTTTTCATCATTGCATTAAATAATTCCTGAGTATCACTTTCCAATGGATGACAATTAGACAAAAGATAAGAAAACAGCTTTTGCTTCGTCATACTTTCGTTTCCGTAGCTGTAAATATAATTTGCATACAAATTGGCTTTGCCTAAACCTTTTAAAATTTGCACAAACCGTTCAGCTCCATAGATTGTCTGAAATTCCTGAACAAAATGTGAAACTGTAGTATTTGCATCTCCGCGAATCAGTTCTATATCTAAAAATTTATTCTGAATTCCGTCAATTATAGGTTTCAGGAAAGGAAATGTTTCCAGATATTTTTCACTGTGATGATAAAATTTGGTTGTCGTAAGATCTCTTATTGCAGATTCTGCCGTGAAAATTCCTTCGTAAAGCTCATCTTTAGTAATAAGTTTTAATTCATAAGCTTTACAGAATAAGTAAAAACCAGGAACTGTGTGTTTTACATTTTCCGGTAGACCATTAAACTGCAACCATCGGTATAAATTCCAGACTTTCACAAACTGTTCATCAGTTAGTTTTTTAAATGAAATTCCCTGTAAAAATATTTTGAAAAATCCAGCGCTTTGCCATCCGTCACCATCATATCTGTAGTAATATTCGTTTGGTTTGGATTTGTAATTGATAATATCTTTTGGTAAATGTGCAAACAAAGTACTGCAGGCATCAATTAAGAAATCGGTGCTTTCATTAAATGAATTTTTAAGTTTTAAAATATCTAATATACTTTTAACAGGATTATTCCAATAATAATTATTTTTCAGGGGATTTGGAATCACATCTTTGTGATAGAAAACATAATTTTCAAGAAAATCCCTGAACTTTTTACGGTCACAATTTTCAATAAAAGTCAGCAAAAATAAATCGATCGGCTGTAGCTTAGAATCTTTATACCATTGTTCCCAAACTTCATGCAACGGATAATTTGCGGCTAATTCGTCCTCAGTAAAGCCTTCTGTGTTTTTTTTAACCTGATGGAAAGCATTCCCTAACAACTCTTTTACTAAAGAACCGTTCCAATCTTCATATTCATACTCGTGATCTTTATGTTTTAAAAATAAATCATTAAGTTTTTTTAATTCTGATTTAATCTGATCTAAAGATTGCGTGAAGCCATATTTATTGTTCTTTGTCGCCTTTGTATAGATAGAATCTGATTCTACTTTTGGCAACTCATACTTTGATATAACAGAAGGATTATAAAAACCAAATCCGTTTTTTTCTGAGAGGATTTCTTTATCTTCAGAAGGATTAAGCTGATCCAGTAGACTTTTTTCTCTATCAGAAATTTTTGTTTTTTCAGAGTATTGCAAAGCCCATTGATCAATTTTATCAGACAATCTTCTGTTTTTCTGGAGCTGAAGCATAATATCCAGTGAAGCCGTTCTTTGTTCGATGTCGCCTTTCGCAGTTAATTCATCAACCAATGGAGTGACTACTGTATCTTCCTGCTTCATCATCAATTCTATTAACTTTTTACGAAGTGTTCCGCCTTTTCTTTTAAACATATCAAAGAAAATCATTGCTTCATCTTTATTTAAAGAACCTTGCTGTAAGACATTGATTCCTGAAGCAATCATCGATTCTCCCCTGTCTTTGATAATTTTAAAGGCAAATTCTTTCTGAAAAGGCGTAACTTCTTTCTTTTTCTTTTCAAAATTATAAGAATAAGAGTAGCAGTAAAAATCACCCAAAATATTTCTTGTGAGTTGTTCTCTTAAGCTCAGATCAAACTGATCAAAATAAGAAAGCACCAAGTCTAGTTTTTCACTATCTTCTCCTACCAGATAAAACATCGAAGCATATAAATCACTCTTTTTGAAAGTCGCATTTTGCCAAGAGAAAATTTTTCCTTCAAACTTTTTTTCTTTAACTTCTATTTTTTGAGTTAGCTCATGAAGTTTTTCAAAAAAGTTGGGATAATCGCTGTTATTGACATAAAATTTAGAATTAACATTTACGCTTAAAAGTGAAACCATAGGAGCTCCAGCAAATGCTAAAACCTGTAAATCACCTTCCAAGACGGCTTTATAGTACAATGGCATCTGAATGTAAGGATCTTCAGTTTCCGTAGCGAATTTTATTGCTAAACATTTCTTTTCTACACTTCCTTTATCGAACAACTGGTGCAGATAAGGAATCGTTTTTTCTACATCCAAAACTCCCTGAACCCAAAGTGCCATATACACTTCATTATTATTTTTACTCTTAACAGCTTCAGAAATCTGTTCCGGATTATTGAAATAAGTATGAGCCAGAGATATTATATTTTTAACAACAGACTCTTTTTCAGCTTCCCAACCTAAACCCGTCCAAGTATCGATTGCACGCACAACTGATGAAAAACGTGTCAACTTATGCTCCACAATTACATTAGTCATATATTGTAAAGCACCAATGCTGGTTTCGTCCAACGCTTCCAAAACAGTTTGCCTTAAACCTTCCTGTCGTTGTGCCGCAAGCAAAAGCTTCTCCACCAATTGCCAACAATGTTTCTGCTCGCTGTTGAGCAAAGCTTTTATAATATTTTGCGAAACTTTTCCTTCCGTATGTTTATTGAAAATAATATCTTCAATCAGTTGATAGATTGTACTGTTTCCTCTATCTATCGCAGCCGACCAAATATAAAACTGGCTTGAGTTATTAGACAAAGCATGATCGTAAACAATCTGTTCTTCCAAAGACAGATTGTAATATTCAAAATTACTGCTGTAAGAATAGGTACTTGGAAACTGCAGTAAATTTTTAATTAAATTGATTTGGTTGAGTAATACAAATTTTTCATTATTAGGAGCACGAAACGAACGACGATCGTATCCCGATTGGTACATTTTGTAAGGCATTTTATTCCATGCATGCTTTACCAATTCAGCATTTTCTCCAAAAAAATAAACCAATAGTTTGTAGAATTCTTTGTCTTCCCAAATATTCGGTTTTAAATACTTTTTGATTTCTTCTATTTTCTTTGAACCTAAAGTCAATTCCTGATAATGATTCTCTTTACCTAAAAACAAAAGCCCTAATGCAGCAACGTCTTTCTTTAATTTAGGTTTAGAAAACAGCTGAGACAATATGCCTTTCTCTGCCTGCTCTTGTAAATCTTTTCTTAGATTTTTGTAGTAGTTTACAATTTTTTTCGATTTTAATTTTTCTGTGATTTCCATTAATAGATGCGTTTGTAGTTTGTTACCAATAGCTTCCTGCAAGAAAAGTAAGCCTAATAAAAGTGAGTGTATGCTGTAAGCTTAGGTTGATATTCTGGGTAAGATTATCCAATTGTTCGTCATTATAAAAGACAGCAAACATCCCATCTTCAAAAGCCTGAATTACATTTTCCTGCGCTTTTCTTAAATCTGCTTTTTTCTGATTGTAAATACTTCCGAAACCTACCTTTCCTGTGTCAGTAAGAATATTCAGATAATTTTCTGTAGGAATTTTTGCATAGTCTTCGTCTTCCAGCTCAAATGATTTTGCATTAAATGCCTCCACTTGTTGTCGGACAACTAATTTTAATAAATTTTCTAATGAAATATCACCGCCGTCAAAAGCAATTTCAAGTGACTCTGTAGCAAGAATAGGATGCTTTCGTCCCAATTGCTTCACTGTAACATTTATTTTCATATAAGAATTTGATATGAAATAAATATAATAAATTTTTCACTTTCCGTAAAATGATATTTCACATTTATTTGGAATATTTCCTTTAAAAGAATTTAAAATTTAACTCAAAAAATATTATCTATATTGAATAAAATGATAAATTGAATATCAGTTATTTTAAGAAAAACAAACTGTTAAGATATGGAAATCTAATAATCGAAGTTGTAAAAATAAAAAAAGTACACTGTAAAAGTGTACTTTCTAGGGTGAATGAGGGGTCTCGAACCCCCGACCTCCGGAACCACAATCCGGCGCTCTAACCAACTGAGCTACAATCACCGTTTTTGGTGGTGCAAATATAGGAAAGAATTTTTAATTACCAAACAATTCCGTCAAAATTTTTCAAAGCAATTAACTTCTCAGACGTAAATCCCTCAGCATAAGTAACTCCTGAAAGTCTTCCCAAATCCTGAGCACGGTAGGTTAGGCTTTCATAAAAATCTTTTGACGTAATCGGAGTTTCTGGTTCTTTAGATGTTGGGTCATAAAACTGTGTTTTAAATGCCATACAAGCTTCAAGCTTTTTATCAAGATGTTCTGAGATATCAATAACAAATTCCGGTTGAATATGTTTCCACTGAATATAATGGAAAACTTGCTTGGGTCTCCATACTTCCTGAGTTTCGCCGTTTAAAACAGTTTCTATTTTTCTTAATCCAGCCAAAAAGCACGCATCCGACACTAATTTCGCTGCTTTTGCATGATCCGGATGTCTATCATCAATTGCATTAGCTAAAACAATTTCTGGTCTATATTTGCGGATCATTTTTACAATCTCCATCTGATATTCTTCAGAATTGACAAGAAAACCATCTTTTAATCCTAAATTTTCTCTTGCAGCAACTCCCAAAATTTTTGCAGCTTCAGTCGCTTCTTCTTTCCTTGTCTGATCGGTTCCTCTTGTTCCGAGTTCACCCTTCGTTAAATCAACTATAACGCAGGTTTTTCCTTCTGAAATTAATTTAGCTATTGTTCCGCCACATCCTAATTCTACATCGTCCGGATGAGCTCCAAAAGCAAGTATATCTGTTTTCATAATTAGATAATAATTTAAATAATGAATCACTAACTTTTTTTAATCTCAAAGTGGCGACTTCATTAATTCAAAGATAAGGTTTAAACAAAAACTTCCCAAACATTACGAATGGGAAGTTTTTATATGAATAATTTAAATTTTAAATTACTTATTGATTTCTGCATTTAGTTTTACTGCATCCTGATAAGATGGATCTAGCTGTAAAGATTTTGCAACATAATCTTTTGCTTTAGCAAGATTTTTATCTTTTTCAAGATATGCTACTGCAAAGTATGCGTAAGCAAGAGTTTGTTTGTTAGCCTCCACTTCTGCAGGTTTTACAGTTGAAATAAATTTCTCGTAAGAAATTTTTGCTGCATCATTATTTCCTGCTTGCTGATAAGCATAACCCTGGCTATAATATGCCGGTGCCCAATCTGGAAGCAACCCGATCATTTTTTGCCATGTTAAAACAGCTCCGTTCCAGTTTTTGGCATCCTGGTAAGCATTTGCCAATTTGTATAATGCATCTGAATCTTGTGCATTTGCAGCAACTAATTTTTTGAAAGATTCAATTTCCGGACTTGTTGGTCCTGCATCTACAGAAGCTTGAGAAGCTCCACCGCCATTGATTTTAGCCAATTCCATATCCCATTTCATCGTTTCATCTTTAGCAGCTTTAGCTAAACCAATTTTTTGTTGAGCTTCTGCCTGCAAAGCTGATTTTTTAGCCGCATCTGTTTCAGTTTTAGCCAAACCGGCAGCGATTAATCCCATCAAACCTTGGTCAGCTGGCTGAACTCTTGATTTTTCAGCTTTAGACACGAATGAATCCATATTTTGTTTTGCTTCAGCATATTGACCATCTGCATAATTTACATATGATCTCAATTTGAATTTAATAGGATCATCAATCTTATCAAATATTTTATCTAAAATTGCTTTTGAATTTGCATAATCTTCATTAGTAAAATACAATTTTGCAATCTCTAATTGAGTATAAGGATCTTCATCTGCATACTTAGTATAATTAATCAAATCCTGAGTTGCTTTTGCATTCTCCTGATATTTGATGTTATAAGCCGCTAAAGCTTTGTAAGCCGGTGCATATGTAGGATCGGTTGAGATCGCTTTATCAATACTTGTCTTAGCTTGTTGCCACTGTTGAGCAGCCATCCACAAAGTTCCTATTCTTGTATAAACTGAAGCTTTATTTTTTGCTAATGGCAATGCATTATCATAGGCTGTCATCGCATCCCCGGGAGCTCTTTTTAGTCTGTATGCATCCCCTAAAGTATAGTAATAATACGCAGGAACTTCTTTTCTAGAAGCTCTTTCAATAGCTTTATTCAAAAATTGAACTGCTAAATCCGGAGAGTTATTTTTTTCAAATAACGACAATGCTTCAGCAGCTCTGAACAATACTGCAGCATCTTTCTCTCTAGAATCTGAAACTATTTTCTGAATCTCTGCAATAGCAGATTTATCACCTTTACCAAGTTTAACTGTAGCTAAACCAATTTGATTTAAATAGCTTTTTTTATCTGCAGCCAAACCTTTATTAAAGTTTTCTGTAGCCTGAGCGAAATCTGGTTCACCTTGTCTTAAAAAAGTATTTCCTAAATAGAAATAATTTTCTGCTGTAGGTTCTTTTGCAATCATAGACGTGAAATTGGTTTTCGCAGCAGCAAACTTATCGCTATCCATACTGTTAATACCATCCTGCAATGTCTGTGCAAAGGCAAAATTGGTAAAAAATACCACTGATGCTCCTAAAGCAATCTTCTTTACATTCATAATCATTATATCTTTCATTATTATTTTTAAATCTGTATTCTAAAAAACCAAATTACAAGTACACAATTTTCAGACCAATATAATAAATCGGTTTGAAACTAGGTATTTTTTAATATTTTTTAACGCATCTGTACTTCTCTCGGATAAATGTTATAAGGTTGTAAACCTTCCTTCTGAACGATTTTTTGCCCCAAATGAGTACAAGAATATCTTATAAAACCATTTGCAATATTAAAGCCACCTTCATTGGTAAGAAAATACAAAACTCTCGTAAACGGATACTTCATTTCTCGAAGACCACTAAAATCCGGAGAATACGATTTACCTGAACTTACTACAGGAAGAATTTTTATCATTCCTCTTAACTTTTCAGCTTCTTTATCGTAAGGTCTACTGATAGTATTTAAACCAATTACACCTATTTTATTCGGATATTTATTTAATTCTTCAATAACGTTTACACTTCCTGGAATAATTGAAAATTTCAAATCTTTAGGAAGCTTATTCAGTTTTTGAGCTACAAAGTTTAGGTTACTTGAATTTGTTCCATCAAATACAAAATTCTTTTCATCAGACTGCAGACCGGAAGTTATTTCTTCCATTGTAACACTTGATTTTTCAGAATTTTTCGGAACAAAAAATACAACAGCATCTGCAGCAAAGTTTGCGGGTACCATTTTCATATCTACTTTATCTTCGTAAGCTTTGACTTCTTCGGGAGATAATACTTTAGACATTACCGCAATTCTTGCTTTATTATTCAGTAAATCAAGAAATCCTAAGTCTTCTTTTTGCGTAACTACTTTTATTTTAGTATCAGGATAGCTAATCATATAACCTTCCGCTAAAGCTTCTGTAACACTTTTAAAAGATTCGTCAGTTAAAATTGTCATTTCACCTTTGTTATACGAAACAGCATTTTCTTCTTTTTTTGAACAGCTTACTATCAAAACCGTAAAAAAAAGCATTGAAAAGAAAGTATTAATCTTCATCATCGTCTGTGTTTCTGAATTTTGATATTGCTCTCCAAATCCTGAAGATTCCGTAAAGTATTAATACTGCTCCCAGAGAGTATGCATATATCGGTTCGAGGAATTTGTAAACCATCATTACGATTCCTAAGACTACGTAACAAATTCCTGCGACCAAGGATAACCAATTGAACATCATACAACAAAAATATTAAAAAAAATAAAAAGAGAAGCATAAGCTTCTCTTTTTTAATTATTATTTAAAATAAATTAATAACTTATTCTGGCGGTTGCATTGCTAATGGAAGTCTGTATCTGTAACGTACAGTTTGACCATTAATTTTTGCAGGTGCCCATTTGTTTTTAATAGATTTTACGGTTCTTACTGCTTCAGAATTAAAATCTGAGTTTTTACCATTTACTTTGATATCAGTAATACTTCCGTCTCTTTCAACTACAAATGTAATTTCACCTTTCACAACACCGTCTGCACCTTCAATTGCAGAAGAATCAAAATTCTCTTGAACTTTTTTTCTGAAAGCATTGATTCCTCCAGGGAATTCTGCCGTCTGCTCAACCTCATTATACACCTGAGTATCACTCACTTGAGGCTTAACTTCAGCTGTTGAAGCTTTAGTACCTGTAGATGGTGGTGGTGGTGGTGGTGTGTAAGCAGGAGCTTTTACCCCTTCTTGATTAACCAAACCTGTAGTCGTTTCTAATTGCTTAGAGATTGGAGGTGGCGGAGTCTCAACTTTAGGAGCTTTTACCGGTTCCGGAACTACATTTTGAATAATCTCAATTTTTTCCTCTTCCACTTTTGGAGGTGGTGGAGGTGGTTCTTCTTCTTTTGGCTCTTCAATAATAGGATCTTCTTCAATAATTTCAACCAAATCAGATTTTACTTCAAGAGCATCTCTTTCATTCATACTTTTAATCGTCATATAAATGAAAGGAGATAAAGCAGTCACCAAGAATAATCCTGTACCAATAATGAAAGACTTTGTCAGTAATCTAGGATACTGATGTCTAAGATCGTAAGCACCATATTCTTTATTTCTATTTTCAAATACAATCTCGTCTAAAGTAAGATTTTGACTGTAAATATTTTCATCTGCCATTGTATTGCAAATTTAAATGTTATATACTTTGCAGTAACAAATTAGTTACCAACTTTCTTATCATAAACAGCTTTTTCATATGGCTTAAGATCGGTTACCCCATATCTTTCGCTTTTTGTAATTGCCATTTCGTCAAGAATATCTACAAAGTTCTTATATACTGCATCGTCAGTAGGCTTGATAATCACTGTAAACAGATCTTTCTTTTTAGCCCTTGCTTTTGCTTGCTTAATAATCTCTCTAATCCCTTCCCTATCTAAGGTAGTCTCAATCATAGTCTGGTCATTAAGACCTACTTGGTCTTGCTGATGCCAAAATACTCTATTGTCTTTTCCTAATAATAAAGTAATTGAATTTGAAAGGTCAATTTCTGTTGGAGGTGGTTTAGGAGCATTAGGATCCGGTTTTGCCGGAAGCCCCAAATCCATCACATTTGGTTTACTAAACGTTGATGTAAACATAAAGAACATCAATAGTAAGAAATTAAGGTCAACCATAGGAGTCATATCGACTCTGGGGTTGTTTTTCTTGGATCGAACTTTGCCACCTTTGGCACTCTTATCCTGTACTTGTACTTCTGCCATTTCTTCTTCTTAATTATTCGTTAGGTTTACCTTCTTGAGACGTAATCAACCAAAAGTTTAGAAATTTAATATCTCTCAACCCCTCAAATAAGTTTTTCACTTTAGGATACTCTGTTGTAACGTCACCTTTAATAGCAAGCTTGTATGTAGGATTAACGCTTAAACTCTGTTGTACCCAGTCTGTTAACTGCTTATTTGTACTATCCATAGGAATCCCCGTAGGACTCTTATAATTTTTTTGCTCATCTTCTGGCAAATCCAAATAGCTTCTCAATTGGTTCATAGGAACGCCAATAGCAGACACTTTTTGGAATGAAGCTTTTTGTTTATCATCAAAAGTAACATTGTACTTTTCACCCATTTTCTTTAAAAGCTCTAATCTCTCTGTTGCATTCTCTACAGGCTGGAAATAAAACTTTCCGTCCGGTGTAGCGTTAATAGTCATTAAACTTGCATCAGGAAGTAACTTCTCTGAGATTGAAGATGGCGGTTTGATCTGCTCCACATCAGGCTTTTTGAACTGAGTGGTCATAATAAAGAACGTAAGTAGTAGGAACGTAACGTCGCACATTGCGGTCATATCCGTAACTACACCATGTCTTTTTGGTTTTATTCTCGCCATTATTTATTATCTAATTATTAAAACTTCTTTTTTTGTGTAAAAACACAGATTCACTATTTCTTAGTGAAATTCCGCAAAAGACTGCTGGATGCTCATAGCGATCTCATCGATCTTATAAGTCAATCCGTCAATTTTAGAAGTAAAGAAGTTGTAAAGGATAATTGCTACTGCAGAAGTACCAATACCTAATGCCGTGTTGATCAATGCTTCAGAGATACCGATTGATAATGCAGCTGCATCCGGAGTACCACCTCCAGCTCCTAAAGCGAAGAATGCTCTAATCATCCCGATTACTGTTCCCAATAGTGCTACTAATGTTGCAACAGTACCTAAAGTAGAAAGAATCATCATGTTTTTCTCTAACATTGGCATCTCAAGAGTTGTAGCCTCTTCGATTGCTTTGTTAAGAGCAACCATTTTCTGCTCTTTATTAAGAGTAGTATCGTGAGCTAAAGCTTTGTAAGTAGTAAGACCTTCTTTTACAACATTCCCTACAGAACCTTGTTGTCTGTCGCACTCTTCTAAAGCTTCGTCAACTTTATTGCTATTTAATAAACTTCTTACTTTTACTACGAAGTTATCTACGTTACCTGCACCTGAAGCTTTGTTTAAAACAAAATATCTTTCAAATGAGAAAACAATTACAGTAATCATGAATGTTACCAATAATGGTACAATAATACCTCCCATGTAGATCATACCTAAAAATCCTTCAGGATGCATCTCTTTACCTTCAACATCAGAAAACGCTACTGATGCACCTGCCAATCTTGGATCAGCTTTAAAGTTACCCGGGCTACCCAATACGAATAACCAAATACAAATTCCTATAACTAATAGAATAGGAATAATTACAGCTGGATTAAGACCTCCTGCTTTTCTAGCAACTACTTGCTCATCATTTTTTGAAACATTCATTTCCATATTTAACTAAATTATATTGTTTTAAAATTTTAAAGTTGTAAAATAAAGGCAAAATTAATTAAAATCCAATAGTATCAAATAACATTTTGCCTTTTTTTCATAATGATAATTTAATAAGATTCCGATATCATAATTATATTTGAAAATTTTATTAATATTTTTAAATTTTACAAAATACGTTAGAAAATCAAAAATTTAAAACCTCTAAATTTCTGATTTTAGCAATGTTAAATTTCTTTTAAATTACAATATTAACGATTTTTTTTGGCACAACGATGATTTTTTTAGGGGTTTTACCTTCCAAAAGCATTCCCATTTTCTCATTTTGAAGCACTAAATCTTCAACCTCTTTAGCAGATAATGTTGCAGGAAGAGCAATTTTAAATTTCATCTTACCATTTACACTTACCGGATACTCAATTTCGTCTTCAACCAAATAATTTTCATCCAAAATTGGAAACCTTTCAAACTCAATAGATTCTTTATTTCCTAATAAACTCCACAGTTCTTCACAAATATGTGGCGCATACGGAGAGATGATAACGGCTAAAGGCTCTAAAATATTGCGTTTATTACATTTTAATTTCTGCAACTCGTTTACAGCGATCATAAATGAAGATACAGACGTGTTGAAAGAGAAATTTTCGATATCGTAAACCACCTTCTTTATTAAGGTATGCAAAACTTTATATTCCGCTTTCGTAGGTTCTTCGTCAGAAACTTCAAAAACATCTTCGTTGAAATATAAATTCCAGAACTTTTTCAGGAAACCGTAAACTCCACTAAGACCTTGCGTGTTCCAAGGTTTAGATTGTTCTAACGGACCTAGAAACATTTCATACAATCTTAAACCGTCTGCTCCGTATTCATTACATATGTCATCAGGATTTACAACATTGTATTTAGATTTAGACATTTTTTCTACTTCACGACCTGTAACGTATTTTCCGTCTTCTAAAATAAATTCTGCATCTGCGTAATCTGGTCTCCAAACTTTGAAAGCCTCTGTGTCTAATTCATCAGAAGTTCCTTTTAATAAAGATACATCAACGTGGATTGCCTGAGTCTGATAATCTTTTGCTAAATTTTTAGAAACATATTGATTTGTACCGTCAATTCTATATACAAAAGCACTCAATCCCAAGATCATTCCTTGATTGATCAATTTTTGGAAAGGCTCATCATTATTAATATATCCTCTGTCTTTTAAGAACATATTCCAAAAACGAGAATATAATAAATGACCAGTTGCATGCTCGCTACCACCAATATATAAATCTACCTGTCCCCAATAATCGCTAAATTCTTTATTAGCAAAAACCTCACCATTATTAGGATCCATATATCTTAGGAAGTACCAAGAGCTTCCAGCCCAACCCGGCATTGTAGATAACTCTAAAGGAAAAACAGTTTTATCATCGATTAAATCCGTAGCAACCACTTTTTGGTTCGCTTCATCCCAAGCAAAAGTTTTTGAATTTCCTAATGGTGGATCTCCGTCTTCCGTTGGTAAATATTTTTCAACTTCAGGAAGTTCCAAAGGCAATGCAGAAGTTGGCAACGTGTAAGGCATTCCATCCTTATAATATATAGGAACCGGCTCGCCCCAATAACGCTGTCTTGAGAAAATCGCATCACGTTGTCTGTAGTTCGTCGTTCCGTGACCGATTCCTTTCTTTTCAATTGCATCTATGATTAATGCTTTTGCTTCGTCGTAGCTTAACCCATTCAAGAAATCTGAGTTTACACAAACACTGGTTTTAGAATCAAAAGATTTTTCCTGAACGTCTTCTTCAGTTTCTACAACTTTTTTAATTTCAAGATTAAATTTCTTTGCAAATCTGTGATCACGCTCGTCATGTGCAGGAACAGCCATTACAGCTCCTGTTCCATAACCCATCAATACATAATCTGAAATATAAATCAGCATCTTTTCATTGCTGAAAGGATTGATCGCATAACTTCCCGTGAAAGCACCTGAAACGTTTTTCACGTCAGACATTCTGTCTCTCTCAGTTTTTTTGGAAGTTTCTTCAATATAATTGTCTACCTCTGCTTTTTGTTCCGGAGTGGTAATTGTTTCTACTAAAGGATTTTCAGGAGCTAAAACCATAAAAGTTGCACCGAAAATTGTATCAGGTCTTGTTGTGAAAACCTCAACAATTTCGTCGTGACCATCAACACTAAATTGAACCTGTGCTCCCTGAGATTTTCCAATCCAGTATTCTTGAGAATCTTTCAAAGGTTGCGGCCAGTCTAAAGTTTTTAGACCTTGTAATAATCTTTCAGAGTAAGCAGAAATTCTCATGCTCCACTGCATCATTTTCTTTTGGAAAACAGGGAAACCTCCTCTTTCGGATTTTCCGTCTTTCACTTCGTCGTTCGCAAGAACTGTTCCTAAAGCAGGACACCAGTTTACAGTTGTTTCTGCTCTGTAGGCTAAACGATAATTTAATAAAATATCTTCTTTATCAATCTCAGAAGCATTTTTCCATTCTTCCGCAGTGAAATTTAATTCATCGTTTTGATTGGCATTTAAATCTGCTGTCCCTTTTTCTTCAAAATGCTTGATCAAAGTTTCGATAAATTCTGCCTTATCCGTATTTTTATTATACCAAGAATGGAACAATTCAATGAAAATCCATTGTGTCCATTTATAATAGGAAGCGTCGGAAGTTCTTACTTCTCTGCTCCAGTCGAATGAAAAACCGATTTTTCTTAACTGCTCTTCGTATCTTGTAATGTTTTGCTCAGTTGTAATTGCAGGATGGGTTCCTGTTTGTATTGCATACTGTTCAGCAGGAAGCCCAAAACTATCATACCCAACCGGATGAAGAACATTAAAACCCTGATGTCTTTTATATCTCGCATAAATATCAGACGCAATATACCCAAGCGGATGACCTACATGAAGTCCTGCTCCGGAAGGATACGGAAACATATCGAGAACATAAAATTTAGGTTTATCTGTGTTATTGGAAGTCTTGTACGTTTGATTGTCTTCCCAGTATTTCTGCCACTTTTTTTCTATCTGCTGATGATCGTAAAACACTTTTTATTATAGATGTTAGATGTTAGACTTTAGATATTAGAATTAATTTCACTATCAATTCTCAATCTAGTTTCACAAAAATAATGATTATAAAATAAATGTAAATTTAATTTTGAATTAATTACAATGTAATCCTTACAAACAAAAAAATCTCACCAAAAAGATGAGATTGTATAGTAATATGAAATACTGATTATTATTGCGGAATTCTTTTAAAAGTATACGTTGTAGACTTATATATAGTAGGATCTGTAGTATCTTCAATTTTCAGATTTAAAGTTTCAGCGTTTAGCAAAGTCACTTTACCTTTATCTGCAACTACAGTTCCCTGATATTTGATTTCGAAATTTTTCTCAGAAGAATTATACACATAAGTAAAGTTACGCTCAGAAATCGTGCTACAACTTGGAGTTGAACCAGCCATATCTTTATTGGTTCTTTTACCCGAAGAATTTTCATTAAAAACCCATCTCGATTCTTTCTGACAGTCTGTATAAACTATTTCATCAGAAACACCTGCTCCATTAGCAGGAACTGATGTTCTTACTTCTTTGGTTGGAGACCACGTTCCTACAATAGGAAACATCTGTTCCGGCGCGTCATCGTCGTTACATCCTGTAAAAGCTAATAATGATAATCCTGCAAATAATGCTAATTTCTTCATAGATCAAATTTTTCAAGGGTTAAAATTATGATTTTTTTTAAAAATTCAATCATTTTTTTTGAATTTTGAAGTATAATTTACATTTCCTTAAAAATTCCCCGAAGAAAATCTATTCGCAAAGCCTTATATTTGCAAAAAAAACACATGCCCGAAGTTTCTATCATTACACCTTGCTATAATTCTTCTCCTTTTTTAGAAGAAACAATCAGCTCGGTAATGAATCAAACTTTTACCGATTGGGAATGGCTTATTACAGATGATCAGTCAACAGATAATTCCGTTGAAACCATTCAAAACCATCAAGATTCCAGAATAAAATTAATTATTGCTAAAAAAAATGGTGGTGCAGGTCATGCAAGAAACCTTTCTCTACAGCAGGCCTCCGGAAGATTTATCACTTTTCTTGATGCTGATGATTTTTGGGAACCTAATTTTCTTGAAGAAATGGTAGGTTTTATGAAGCGCGAAAATGTAGAAATCGCCTACTCCAATTACGCAAGATGTGATGAAAATCTAATTCCGAAGATTGAAGATTTTAAAGCAGACAAAGAAGTTAATTTTAATAATTTGCTTAAGACTTGTAGACTTTCTCTTCTTTCATCTATGTACGATTCACAAAGAGTCGGAAAAGAATTTTTTCCGGAAGGAAGCAAAAGGGAAGACCATGTAATGTGGCTGAATTTATTAAAGAAAATTCCCTCAGGAAAACCGCTTTCGAAAACAATGGCAAAATACAGAATGCGGGAAAACAGCATTTCAAGAAAGAAACAGAATATCATCAAAGACCAGTATCTTGTTTATAAGGATTTCATGAAATTTTCTACCTTAAAATCTCTTTATTACACTGCAAACTGGGCATTAAACGGGTTTGTGAAATATTCGAAAATATTTAATTAATGGAGTATTCTAAAGAATTTAAAGCAGCATTAAGTCAACTTTCATCTGTAGAAAAAGACCGATTAATTTTCAGATTACTGAGAAAAGACGAAATTTTATCTAAAAAATTATATTTTGAATTAATTGATGAAGAAACCGTTGATCAGAAACGCGATGCAATGGAAGAGTTGATTAAGGAAAAAGTAGAATACGCTTCTAAATATATCAGCAATCAAAAATATTTCATTGTACTTATCCGAAAAATAAGTGCCCAAATTACCGAACACGTAAAAGTGACAACCGATAAATTTGGTGACATTAGTTTAAACCTTTTATTGATCAATGAAATCCTTGAAAGCAACGAAAAACTGAGCCGACAGAGATTCAATGATGTCTACAAACTTTATCTTTACATCATCAACAAAATTGTAAAATCATTAGCTTTAACTAAAAAACTAGATGAAGATTACTGGATGGAAATTGATGAGTATCTTTCAGTTGCACATGAGAAAATTACTGCTAATATTTACCTTGAAAAACTATTCATCAATAACGGAATAGATTTTAATTGGTTCAACACCGATAAAATACCGGAACATTTTGATTTGATTATAAAAGATATTAAGAATCAGGGATTTTTAAAATGATAATATCTTTTGAAGAATAAGCTCAGAAGAATCTGGCTGTTTAGTTACAAATTGCTCAGCATTTTCAGACGTTTCTAATCGCATTTTTTCATTTTTAAATAAATCTAAAACAAATTGAGATGCCGAATTTTCGTGCTCAAAAGATTTGCCGCCTTTAGCTAAAATTAAATTATCAGCTTCCGGATTTTTCTTGTAATGATTTCCAAAAATTACAGGAACACCAAAAGTTGCAGCTTCCAGAATATTATGAAGTCCTGCTTCATGAAAACCGCCACCAACAACCGCAACATCTCCGTAAGAATAAAGTTTGGAAAGCAATCCGATACTGTCTATTATTAGAATTGGAGAGTTGGAAGATTGGAGAGTTGGAGAGTTTTTCAATTCGCTGTATAAAATTGCAGAGGGAAAAATTTCTTTTAAATTCCCTACTCTTTTTAAATCATGCGGAGCGATAATTATTTTTAAACTCTCATTTTTTTCAGAAATCGTTTTTGCAATTTTCTCTTCAGCTTGCCATGAGCTCCCAAAAACAATTGTCTTTTTACCGCTGATAAATTCTTCAACGAAATCAACATGATTATTACTAAGTCTCAATTGCTTTACTCTGTCAAATCGCGTATCTCCGGTTACCGAAGAATTTAGTAAGCCAATATGTTTAGCTAAAACATATGAATGTTGTGTCTGATGAAAAAACCAGGTTATATTTTGTTTCAGCTGTTTTACAAACCATTTTCCATACGTTGTAAAGAAAGACTGTCTTTCATAAAATAACGCCGAGATCACAAATATTTTTACATTTCTATGTTTAAGTTCAGCCAAAAGATTGTACCAATAATCGTATTTTACGGTAAAAAACAGCTCACAATCAAGCTGAGAAACAAATTCTTTAACAGTGCTTTTTCTATCGAAAGGAAGATAACAAACCGCATCTGCAATATTTTTTTTCTTCATTACATTTTCATATCCTGATGGTGAAAAGAAAGTAATCAGAATTTTATGATTCGGAAAGTTTTTTTTGAGTTTTTCTAAAACAGGAAGTCCCTGTTCGTATTCTCCAAGGCTTGCAGCATGCATCCATAAAACTTTATCTGACGAAGAAAATATTGATTTTACAATACCTAAAGACTGTTTTCTTCCCTCAACGCTTTTTTTAGTTTTATCATCAAACAACGACAAAACTTTCATTCCGAAAATGAGTAGGTTTATAAATATGGAATATAAAATAGCCATAAGATTATTTATAAATATAAGCGGTAATAATGGCAGCCATTAAGCTTACGAAAATAACCGGAAGCACAAGTAAAATATGAACTCTTGCTTTTGAATCAGTATTAAAGCTATACCTGATTGTATAATCCTGAATATTTAAAAACAATAAGAGCACTAAAAACAGAAGCCATTTTGTAAACAGTATCATAATGAAATACTGAATTTCATTATTCGCTTTTGTGAGCTCTACAGGATAATTTGCTCCTTCAGGATGTCGGGTAAAAACAGTTAGAAGAATGAGGGCTATTAAACCAAAAACAGGCATAAAAAATGCGTATTTCTTACTCCCAAAATGATCCGGTTTTCCTTCAAAATCAAAATGAGTAGGGATTTTCTCAGGAAGTTTTTTAAACATTCTTAAAGTATAGATCCATATAAACAGAACCAATACTAAATTCAGAACATCAAAAACAGTAAGAATCACAGCTTCCATAAGAGTTTAAAGAATGCTTTTAATCACTCTCAGTTTGTGAGTATGTTTATTCATTTCTTTATTAAAAATCCCACTAGAATCCAGTATATCTATTCTCACCTTTCCGGAAGCATGAATAATTTTTTGATTGTCGAGCATAATTCCTACGTGAATAATTTTGCCTTCAGAGTTTTCGAAAAAAGCTAAATCTCCCGGCTTACTTTCTTCTACAAAGCTCAATGCTTCACCAATTTCTGCCTGTTGATAAGTATCCCTCGGCATTTTCACATTGTGAATTTTATAAACCAATTGTACAAAACCAGAACAGTCAACCGCAAAAAAACTTTTTCCACCCCACAAATACGGAATGTTCAGAAATTCTTTTGCCGTCAAAGCAATACTTTCGCGTACATCATGACTTCTTCTAGATGCAACAGCCGGAAACTCGACTTCAGAACCCATCGAGAGCAATGTTTTTCCTTCAAGAGTCATTACTGAAGAAAAGTCTTCCGTGATTAAGGTTACTTTTCTGTTGACAAGATATTCTTCAGTGACAGGTTTTATTTGTTTGGTATCCATCCAACCTTCATAGCCGTCGTAGTGCATTTTTATTTTCGTCCAGTTTTTATTTACTTCCAAAATATCCGCACTTTCACCATACAAAATTTCGGTAACGATTTCTGCTTTATCCGAATTTTCAGAACGAACAGGTGCAACAGTTACTATACAAATTCCTTTATCCATCAATTTATATTAAAGATTGAATGATTTAATTACTTTCTACGAAGAAAATTCACTCCGTCACGCAAAGGTAAAATAAGATTTTCAAAATCTTCATCTTTTGCCACCAAATCATTAAGCTCTTTAATGACCTGCGTAGATTTCTGCTTAGGCTTTTCTTCTAAAACCTTCCCGTACCAAAGTACATTATCAAACAAGACTACAGAGCCTGATTTTGTCTTGGGTTTAATTAATCTGAAATATTCGGCATAATTTTCTTTATCGGCATCAATAAAAACAAGATCGAAAACCTCATCGGTATTGCGCAAAAACTCTTTTGCATCCTGAATCTGAAAATCAATTTGATTAGAAAATTTACTTTCAGAAAAATATTTTCTTGGAAGATAAGCCAAATCTTCATTCACATCAAGCGTTGTTATTTTTCCATCTGAAGACAAACCTTCTGTAAGACAAAGTGTGGCATACCCTGTAAAAGTTCCTATTTCCAAAACATTTTTAGGATTCAGCATTTTAGAAATAATCGTCAGCAGCCTTCCCTGCTGATAACCGGAAATCATATGCGGCTGAGTGGTTTTCTGAAAGGTTTCTCTTCTTAATTTTTTAAGAATTTCGGGCTCAGACGAGGCATGATTTTCCAGATATCGATCCATTTCCGGATTTTTTTCTTCAAAAAAACTCATTATTTTTTTTTATTTGTTCAAATTTAATTAAAATAATTCTGGGTCTTAAATCAAAGTGTAACCTTCAAAAAAATCTCCGTAAAAATACGGATTGTTTTCTTGATGATAGCTTAATACCTTTGTATTACTGCAAAACCAAGAAAAGAGGTAAGAATACTTAAATGAAGATGATGAAAACAAATTTATTATCCGTGAATGACGAAAAAAATTACACGATTACCAAGTCATCCACAAAAAATAACTCCCCAAAAAGAAGACGCAGTTTCTTCTTTGATCAGATTATAAAGCTTCTTAAAAAAGAAGATGTAATTTGAAAAACAAAAAAAAATTCCGATAAGTGATTATCGGAATTTTTTATTTAAATTTTGTCTTATTATTTCTTAGGAGTAATATCCATTAATTTCATAAACTCATCCAGCTTAGGCATGATAATAATTTCTGTTCTTCTGTTTTCAGATCTTCCAGAAACACTCATGTTTGTAGCTTTAGGATTGTATTCGGAACGACCACCTGCTGTAATTCTTGCAGGATCTACTCCAAACTGGCTTTGCAACACTTTCGCAATAGCAGTACCTCTCAATGCAGAAAGATCCCAGTTGTCTCTTGGTAAGTTTGCAGAGTTTAATGGTGCATTATCTGTGTTACCTTCAATCAATACAGAATATTTATCATAATCATTGATTACTTTTGCCACTTTACCCAAAACTTCCTGAGCTGCAGGCAAAACATTGTAGTCTCCAGTTTGGTATAATAATTTATCTGACAATGAAATCATCACAACACCTTTAAGAACTTTTACCTGAACATCCTGATCAGCTACATTATCCAAAGATCTTTTCAATTTGTTTGATAGTGCTAAATTTAAACTGTCGTTTTTAGCATTTGCAGAAATCAACTGTTTGATATAAGAATTTGATGCATTGATCTCGCCAACCAATTTATCAATATTTGCCGAGCTTTTTCCGGTATTTGAAAGACAAGCATCCAAAGATGACTTCAAAGCATCGTGCTGACTTTTTAATAAGTTATTTTCCGCTGTCAATGTAGAATTCTGACCTTTCAGATCCTGAATTTCACGCTGTCTCTCACCAATATTTTCAATACATTGTTTGTAGTTGCCACTTAGAGCATCATACTGCTTCTTACTAACGCAAGATGTCATTCCCAACACCACTGCTGAAGCTACTAAAATTTTAAAAATCTTCATAAATAAACTTTTTAAACGATTTCAAAGGTAGCAAAATTCATTTTAATAAATAGGATTATCTTTGTACAAAAGAAATTCTGAGCATTATGCTTACACAATCCGCCTTTAAAAAACAGCTTCAAAATCTTGCTCAATCATCAGATAACCCAACCTATCTTTTAGCCGTAAGCGGAGGTGTGGATTCTATGGTTTTAGCTTATCTTTTTAATGGGTTACGGAATACAAGCTGTGAGTTTCAAATTGCGCATATTAATTACAAACTGCGTGGTGAAGATTCTGATTCTGATCAGAAGGTAGTGGCAGATTTCTGCAAAAAAAATACTATCAAATTTCATTTGTATGAAGTTTCGGAAAAAGATGAGCAACCGGAAAATTCTATTCAGCTTTGGGCACGCGAACTTCGTTACCAATTTTTCAGAAAAATTCAGGCAAAAGAAAACCTAGATTTTTTGGTAACAGCTCATCATCTGAATGATCAGTTGGAAACATTTATTATCAATCTTTCAAAAGCTTCCGGAATTAATGGCTTAAGCGGAATTCCGGCAAATGAGAATAACATTCTGAGACCATTGCTAAATTTTTCAAAAGAAGAAATTTACCGATTTGCTGAAGATAATAACATTGATTTCCGTGAAGACCTTTCCAATAAAAAAAGTGATTATCTGAGAAATAAAATCAGAAATGAAATCGTTCCTAAACTTTCTGAGACCAACGATCAGTTTTTAGAAAACTTTAAAAAAAGTATTTCTTTTCTTAATCAGACTAAAGATTTTGTCAATAATCAGATCGCAGAAACTGAAAAAAAACTTGTAATCCCATCTAAAGAAAATATTATTTTAAATAAAGAAAAACTGAATAACGAAAATGAATTTATCCAGTTTGAAATTTTAAAAAAATACGGATTTAATCAGCCAGAAGAAATTCAAAAAATCTTCAAAGCAGAAACAGGAAGTATATTCCACTCAAAAGAATTTCAATTAATCATCAACAGAAACGAATTGATTTTCACAGAATTAAATTTTAACATTAAAATTTACAGAGAAATCCTTTTAACTAATGATGAAGAATCGAATCAAAACCAATTAAACATCGATCTTTCTCAATATACAGGGATTATTGACGAAATCAATATAAACTTTAATTGGGAATTTGATGCCGAAAAAATAATTCATCCGCTAAAACTTCGCACAAAAAAAGAGGGAGATCAGTTTTACCCTATTGGTTTCTCAGGAAAAAAGAAAGTTTCTAAATTTTTTAAGGACGAAAAATTGTCTATTTTAGCGAAGCAAAAAATCTGGCTTCTGACCGATGGAAACGATACTGTTTTAGGCATTATTCCATTCAGACAAGATCGGCGATACGCAAAAGATGAGAAAACGAGGAAGGTTCTCATAATTTTTAATGAAAAGTAAAATGAAATTTAAAAACTGGTTTTTACTAATTCTCCTGTTTTTGGTAACAGGAATTAATGCACAAATCAAAAATCCCGTAAAATTCAAATTCACCGTTAACGAATTGGGCAACAATCAGTACGAAGCTGTTTTGAATGCAACCCTTGAAAGCGGATGGCACATTTACTCCAGAGACATTCCTGAGGATACGGGAATTCCAACAGAATATGTGGTTTCGGGAAAAAATATAGAACTCATTGGAAAGTTTCAGGAAGTAGGAAAAAAACATGAAGAATTTTCTGAAGCTTTCGGCGGAACGATTATTTACTATTCTAATTCAGCTGGTTTTAAACAAAAATTTAAATTAAAAGACCCCACAAAAGCCGGAGATGTAGTTGCAGAAATTACGTATCAGACTTGTGACGACAGAGTTTGTCTTGCTCCAAATACTTTAGAATTCAACAAAAAAATTACTCCAACCGGAGCGACAGAAGACGCCGCAACCGATGAAAAAACAGAAACTGCAAAAGATTCTTTAAAAGCTGTTGAAACTCTTGTACAAAACCCTATTAAAGAAGACTCTGCAGCTGTTGAGACTTCAAAATTAGATCCTAAACAATTAAAAATAGCTTCTATTGACATCGTAAAACCTTTAACAGATTGCGGAACAGGTTCATCTAAAATTGATGAAAATTACTGGACGTATCTTTTATTAGGTTTCATTGGAGGATTAATCGCTTTGTTGACGCCATGCGTTTTCCCGATGATCCCTCTTACAGTCTCTTTCTTTACAAAAGGAAATAAAAATCCGGCAAAAGGAAAAAGAGATGCTTTGGTTTATGGGTTTTTCATTCTTTTAATTTTTGTTTTACTAAGTCTTCCTTTCCATTTAATTGATGGAATTGCAGGAAATATTTTCAACGAAATTTCTACCAACGTTTGGCTAAATATCGTATTCTTCATCATTTTTATTTTCTTTGCAGGAAGCTTCTTCGGATATTACGATATTACTTTACCAAGCTCTATCGCCAACAAATCTTCTAAGGCAGAGGAAGCAGGGGGAATGATTGGTATTTTCTTTATGGCTTTAACTTTGGTAATTGTTTCCTTCTCTTGTACGGGTCCTATCTTAGGAAGTTTATTGGGAAGTGCAATTACAGGCTCGGCAAACGTTCCGATGCTACTTACATTTGCTTTGGCAGGTTTCGGATTGGCTTGGGCGATTGTTTTCGGATTATTAGCGTTATTTCCGCAGGCTTTACAAAGTCTTCCAAAATCGGGAGGCTGGATGAATACTGTGAAAGTGGTTTTAGGTTTTGTGGAACTGGCTTTGGCTTTAAAATTCTTATCAAAGGCAGATTTAGTTTCTAAAACATTCTTAATTAAAAGAGAATTGTTCATCGCAATCTGGATTGTAGTTGCCATTGGATTGGTTATTTATTTATTCGGATTGATAAGATTCCCTCATGATGATAAGAAACCGAAAATTTCTGTTACAAGAAAGATCATCGGAGTTTTGGGGATTGGTTTTGTAGTCTATTTAATTCAGGGATTAATTCCTGCAGAACGACCAAAATTATCATTGTTAAGCGGAATTTTGCCTCCTTTGAACGTAAGTTATTTCCATGACGAAAAAGACGGAATTTTGGGAATGCATCCTGAACACGACTTCTTTAAAGCAATAGAATTAGCCAAAAAAGAAAATAAGCCAATTCTAATTGACTTTACAGGTTACGGCTGTGAAAACTGTAGAAAAATGGAGGAATTTGTTTGGAGCGAACCAGATATTTTACCGATTCTTCAGAACGACGTTGTTCTTGCCTCTCTTTATGTAGATGACAAAGAAGAGCTTCCTGAAGACCAAAAAACTAAAATTGATTTGGGAGACGGACAGGTAAAAAAAGTAAAAACAATCGGCGACAGATGGAGCTTATTCCAAACCGCTAATTTTAATAATAATTCGCAACCTCATTACGTTCTTTTAACTCCGGATGGAAAAGTAATCAATACTCCGGTTTCAGGTTATATGGAAAAAGAGAAGTTTAAAAAATTCCTGGAATGTGGTGTTAATTATTTCAAAAATAATAAATAGTTTTATCAAAATATATTTAAAAACTCATGCTGAAAAGTGTGAGTTTTTTGTTTTTTAAATAGACTTCATTTAAGTTTCCTAATTAGTCATTAAGATATGAATAAATTTATTTAAATTTGATTAACCAACACTAATACAAATGCTTATGAAATATTTGAAATTTACTCTTTCTTTTTTCATTATCTCTTTTTCAGTTATGAATGCGCAGACAGCACCTTCCATACAATGGCAAAAATCTTTAGGTGGAAGTTCTTATGATCTTGCAAAATCGATACAACAAACTTCTGATGGAGGATACATAATTGCAGGAGAATCTGATTCTATAAACGAAGACGTTACAGGAAATCACGGAACTTCTGATTTTTGGATCGTAAAATTAAATGCCTTAGGAATTATAGAATGGCAGAAATCTTTAGGTGGAAGTTATAGCGACATGGCAAATTCTATTCAGCAGACTTCCGATGGAGGATATATCGTGGCAGGAGAATCTAGCTCGATCAATGGTGATGTTACAGGAAACCATGGAAATGCCGATTACTGGATCGTAAAGCTAGATCCTTCAGGAAATATACAATGGCAGAAATCTCTGGGCGGAAGCAATAGAGATGTAGCAAACTCTATTAAGCAAACTTCAGACGGAGGATATATTGTTGCTGGTGAATCTAGTTCTAATAATGGGGACGTCACAGGAAATCATGGAAACTTTGATTTTTGGATTGTAAAACTAGATCCTTCAGGAACTATACAATGGCAAAAATCTTTGGGCGGAAGTCTTCATGACGGTGCAAATTCTATTCAGCAAACTTCAGATGGAGGTTATATTGTTGCAGGTGGAGCTTCTTCTTCCAATGGAGATGTTACAAATAATCAAGGAAACGACGATTTCTGGATTGTGAAATTGGATGCTTTGGGAGCTTTACAATGGGAAAGGTCATTAATCGGCAATCTTGCCGATACAGCACAATCTATTCATCAGATAGAAGGAGGATATATTGTAACAGGACCTTCTAATTCTCAAAACTCCGAAGTTCCCACAAACTTTGGAATATCTAATTATTGTGTAGCAAAATTAGATTCTAATGGTAATACTGTATGGCAAAAATATTTTGGCGGAAGCAATAACGATTATCCTTTTTCTACTCAGCAAACTACAGATGGAGGATATATTGTTGCCGGTGGATCCCAATCTTTAGACGGAGATGTTGTAGGGAACCATGGGAATAATGACTTCTGGATTATAAAATTAAATTCTTCAGGAAATCTAGAATGGCAAAAAACATTAGGAGGAAGCGCTTTTGAAGATGCATATTCTATAAAACAAACCAATGACGGAGGATTTGTACTTGCAGGAATGACCCAATCTGCAGATGGAGACGTTACAGGATACCACGGAAATGGTGACGCATGGATTGTAAAGCTTGGAGCATTTTTAAGCACTAACGAAAGCAATATTAAAAACAATGTTACAATCTACCCAAACCCTGCAAAAGATTTTGTGAATATAGATAACCTTCCGTCTGAAAGTACAATAAGTATTACTGATGCAACAGGAAGAAAAATTTCATCTAAAAAATATTCCGAAAAAAATGTTTCAATTAATACTTCTGGTATAATCAACGGAAATTACATCATACAAGTTGAAAATCAGGGAACAACTATTTTGTCTAAAAAAATTATTATTTCAAAATAACACATTTCCAATCAAAAGCAGAATTAAATTGTTAAATTTTCAATTCTAATAAAAATTAGGTATAAACTTTGCATCGAATCAATTTAAAGTGAAATAAAATTTCATTGATTCTAAAAATTCGTTCAACATTTAAAAAACTGAATTATGGCTGAAGTTATTACAAAAGAAAAATCAGGAGGCAAACAAAACAAGAAACCTATCAAAATTGATATGACTCCGATGGTCGATTTAAATTTTTTATTATTGATGTTTTTCATGTTTACATCAAGTTTTACAAAACCTAATGTGATGGATTTAGGGTTGCCTGCAAAAGATCCTAATCCAAACCCGACACATGTTATTGATGACAAAAATCAAATCACCTTTATCATTGGTGAAAACAACAGAATTTTTTATCATCAAAGCAATGAAAAAGATCTTACAGAAGCAGGTTTAAAAGAAACAGACTACAACGGTCTTAATGTTTCAAAAATAATTTCTAATGCTTATGAAAAAGCTCCGAAAAAAGAAAATTTCACCATCATTGTAAAACCGACCGATGATGCGAATTACAAAAATTTTGTAGACATGATGGATAATATTTCAATTTCGAAAAAAGAACGATATGGAATAAGCGACATCAAACCCTGGGAAAAGAAAGTTTACGAAAACGTAATAAAATAAAACCTTAGAGCATTTTTATAATGCTCTTTTTTTATATAAATTTGAGCGTAAATTTCAAACCATGATGAAAAACATTTTAATTTTAGCCGGAATCGGAATCCTAAGCTTTTCATGCTCAAAAAAAGAAACAACAGAAGTTAACAACAAAGTTGACAGCACAAAAATTGTAGATTCCATCAATGCTGCAAGAACAAAACTGAACGACAGCATTCAATCTCAAAACCGTTTTAAAGATTTCAGTGGCAGTCACAAATTCACATATAAAACACAAAATTTTAACTCAATTTCAGGAACGGTAGATTTTAAAAAGATTGAAGGAGAAAGAGACAACTATAATGTTTCTGGAAGCATTAAATCTGGAAACAATTCGGTTAATATTAAAGGCTTTGTGCAGGTAGTTTCTGCAAAACACATGAATTTCACCGGAGAAATTACCCAAAAAATCCCGGAAAACGACAATGGAAAGCCTTACACCAGAAAAGGCACCAAAACTTTCGCATCTAAAGATGGCGGAAAAACATACAGACTTCAGGATATGGTAAATGGTTCAGGATTTGTAGATTATATCGACATTCAATACTAAAATTTTAAGACTATGCTCAATTTTGAAAAAAAAGGACAAGGGAAAGAGACGTTGGTGCTGCTTCATGGTTTTATGGAAAACACTTCAATCTGGAGCGACCTTGAAAAATATCTTTCCAAAGATTTCACTTTACTTAAAATAGATCTTCCGGGACATGGAAAATCGGATATCTTAGCGGAAGTTCACACCATGGAAATGATGGCAGAAGAAGTAAAAAAAGTTTTAGATCATCAAAATTTAAAAAACATACATTTGCTTGGACATTCAATGGGCGGTTACGTTTCATTAGCATTTGCCGAACAATTTTCTAATTATTTAAAAAGTCTGACTTTATTTTTCTCTACTTATTTTCCGGATGATGCAGAGAAAAAAGAACAACGCAAAAAGAGCTACAGAGTGATAAAAGATGCTTTTGCCCATTACGCAAGAGTGGGAATTCCCAATTTATTTAATCCCAATGAAAGAGATGTTCTGGAAGGAAAAATAGAAACAGCTTTGGAAGTTGCATTATCAACCAATAACCTCGGAGCTTTAGCCTGCGTAAAAGGAATGGTGGAAAGAACAGACAAAAAACACATTTTAGAAAGTCTGGATTGCCGAATTTTAGTTCTTGCCGGAAAACACGACAATGCAGTAAAAACTGAAAACACAATCAATAATCTTCCCGACCGTACCAATATCAAATCTTATGTTCTTGACTGCGGACACAATGGTCACTGGGAAAAACCTTCTATCTGTGCCGAAATCATCAACACTGAACTTCTGCATCATTTACCCAAAAAATTGGTTCTTTAGAAATCATTTATCAATCTTGAATACCGTTTATATATAAAATCATATCTTAGTAAGGTTTAAATTTTTCAATGAATTTATTTTCTTTCAAAAAAAAGAAACCCATTATAGGACTTACACTTTCCGGCGGCGGAATGCGGGGAATCGCCCATATTGCTGTTCTAAAAGCTCTGGAAGAATACAATCTTAAACCGGATATTATTTCAGGAACAAGTGCAGGATCTATTGTTGGTGCATTTTATTCGTTCGGAAAAACACCTGATGAAATGATGGAGATTGTAAAACAAACCACATTTTTCTCACGCTCTTATCTAAAGCTTTCCAAAAACGGAATTTTTAGTTCAAAATTTATTCTTAAACTTTTTAATGATCATTTTCCTGAAGATGATTTTAAGATTTTAAAAATTCCAGTATATGTTACTGCAACGGAAATGACTCACGGTATTGTTGATTTTTTCTCTGAAGGAGAGCTTTTTGGACCTCTTCTAGCCTCTTCAAGCGTACCTTTTGTTTTACCTCCAGTAAAAATCGGCGAAAAAATTTATGTTGACGGCGGAGTTTTAGACAACCTTCCGATAGAACCAATTATTGATAAATGCGATTTTCTGATTGCTTCCCACGTCAATTCCATCAGTTATGACGGCTTGGAAAACATGAGCTTAATGAAAGAATTCGACCGTATTTTACATTTAGCCATTGCCAAATCTGTTTATTCCAAAGCAAGTCAGTGCGACATATTTTTAGACCCTCCAAAAATGACGAAATTCAGTTTATTTAATAAAAAATTTCTGGATGTGATGTTTCAGGAAGTGTATGAATATACATGTAATGATCTTGAAGAAAGAGGTTACAAAAAGTTATAAGTTTTGAGTTATTAGTCTTAAATACTATAAATTCTCCTCTGCAATTCTGCTTTTAAAAGTTTCAATCGTATCTGGTAAAAATTCCATCGATTTTCCTCCTGCCGCATTAATGTGACCTCCACCACTGAAGTATTTTCTTGAAAACTGATTTACATCTACATCATCTTTACTTCTGAAAGAAATTTTAATGAAATCTTCGTAAAGATCTTCCATGAAAAACGCAGCCATTTTTACACCGACAATACTCAGCCCGTAATTTACAAAACCTTCTGTATCACCTTTCTGGAAACCATATTCCTGAAGTTCTTTTCTCGTCAGATATAAAACCGCAACTTTTCCATCATTTACTACTTCTATTCTTCCTAAAATTAAAGCCAATAAATGCAAACGTGAAACTGTATTTGTATCCCAGGTATTGGAAGTAATTACTGACGGATCAGCTCCTTTTTCAATCAAATTCGCAACAATCCTGTGCGTTGTCGCACTTGTAGAACGGAAACGGAAACCTCCTGTATCGGTCATAATTCCAGTGTAAAGGCATTCTGCAATATCTTTATTGACTAATTTCTCATCATCCATTGCTTCAATGAAATGATAAACCATCTGACAAGTCGCAGGAATAACGGTATCGGAATATACAAAATCAAAATCTTCCGGCTGTTGATGGTGATCGATAAGAATTTTTTTTGCTTTCGCTCTCATCAACCAATCACCCAAAATTCCGATTCTTGCAGGAGAATTGAAGTCAAGACAGAAAATCACATCTGCTTCATTAATAATATCAAAAGCTACTTTTCTTTTGTACTCACCGATAATATTTTTCTTTGCTTCAGGCATCCATTTCAGGAATTTTGGAAAATCGTTGGGAACAACAACTTCTGCTTCCAAACCCTTAGCTTTTAAATAATGTTTTAAACCTAAACTAGAGCCAATAGCGTCTCCATCCGGATTGTAATGGGTAAGAATAACAATTTTATTTTCCGGGACAAGAAGCTGATTGATTTCTAAAAGTTCTGAAGGTGTAAACATTTTCTTTAAATTTGAGTTTCCAAAGATAAAGGTTTTAAACGGAATGAATAGTAAATATAGAATAGTACAGAGCTAGTTTTTTAATAAATCTCTTTATAAATCAATTAAAAATATTTCAAAAAAAGAAAGGTAATATTTGTATCTAATAAAAAAATTAATATCTTTGCAACCTGAAAATTAATAGATAATTACGACTTAAACATATAGTAATGAGTAAAAGAACATTCCAGCCATCAGAAAGAAAGAAAAGAAACAAACACGGTTTCAGAGAAAGAATGTCTACGCCAAACGGAAGAAGAGTTTTGGCAGCGAGAAGAGCTAAAGGCAGAAAAAGCCTTACAGTAAGTTCTGCAAGAGCTAAGAGATAATATTCTTTAGTCAAAATATACAGATCATGCTTGAAAAGTACTTTTTCAGGCATTTTTTGTTGTTAAAATATATTAATTTTTAGGTTTATAGAATATCTTTTTTTATTTTTAAAATCTGAAAAAAGCGCTTTCTGAAAAGCCTATAAAATTTGAATTTATGCCACATACAAATATCACCGGAGACAGTATTGTAAGTTTGCAACATGCAAAGATTGCTCAAAAAAGTTTCACGGTACTTTCTGACGTTAACCTTAATATAAAAAAAGGAAGATTCTGTTATCTTATCGGAAAAACAGGTTCCGGAAAAAGTTCTCTTCTGAAGACTCTTTACGGACACATTCCGTTGGTTGCAGGAAAAGCTGAAGTGGTAGGTTTTGATCTGGCTAAACTAAAAGCCTCTGATGTTCCCAATTTGAGAAGAAAACTTGGAATTGTTTTTCAGGACTTCCAATTGCTTTCAGACAGAACGGTTGAAAAAAACCTGAAGTTCGTTTTGGAAGCTACTGGATGGAGCGACAAAACAAAAATTGATGACCGCATCAATGAAGTTCTTTCAAGTGTAAATATGAAAGGTAAAAAGCATAAAATGCCGCACGAACTTTCAGGTGGAGAACAACAGCGTATTGCCATTGCAAGAGCACTTTTAAACCACCCGGATTTAATTTTAGCAGATGAGCCAACAGGAAATTTAGATCCTGAAACCTCTAACGAAATCATGACGCTTCTGAAAAAAGTAGCCGAAGACAATCATGCTGCAGTAGTAATGGCAACCCACGATTATCACATGATTCAGAATTTTCCGGGAGAAGCAATCAGATGTGAAGATGGAAAAGTTTCTGTGCTTGATACATCAGAATTGTTTGAATAAATAAAATTGAGAAATTTAGAGATTACTAACTTCTAAAATCTAATTTCTAACTTCTTTAAAGACATGAAACTCCTTGGTGAGTTCAAGATATTGGTCCGAGTATTTTCTCGGACTTTTTTCTATAATAAATTCAGATTCTTCAACTCCTTTTTCAGTTAAAGAAAACTCCAGAATTAATCTTTTTACTTTTGAATTTTCAATTCCTTTGATATTAACTTGCCGAACCAAAAACAAATGATTTTCATAGGCAATTTTCATAAAATTATTTCCAACTTCAGAAGGAATAATTACAGACAAAATACCATTTTCAGAAAGCAATTCTGAAGATTTTGAAATCAATTGCAAGAAATTTAATTCAACTGTTTGACGCGCCAATTTATCTTTTTCCGAATCAGATTCTTCAAAATAAGGTGGGTTTGAAACAATTAAATCGAATTTTTCATCAGATTGAAATATCTTGAAATCTTGGAGAATATTTTTTAATCTTAAATGAAAAAGAGAATTTTCAAAATTACTTCGAGTCAGATTTACTGCTTCTTCATTAATATCAATTCCTAAAAATTCTGCCTGAGAATTTCTTTGCGCCAACATTAACGAAATCAAGCCCGTTCCCGTCCCTACTTCCAATACTTTAGAAACATTACCCACATTCGCCAAAGACCCCAGCAAAACACCGTCTGTTCCTACACGGAAGACGTTTTTCGACTGTTGAATTTCAAACTGTTTAAACTTAAAAGATTTCACTATAAATTAGTCGGTAAAGTGATAACGAATGTAGAACCTTTTCCAACTACTGATTTCACGGAAATCTCACCTTTGTAGTCTTCCACCATTTTTCTAACCATCGATAAACCAAGTCCCATCCCACTGTTTTTAGATGTGAAATTGGGTTCAAAAATTTTTTCGAACATATCTTCGGGAATTCCAATACCATTATCCTGAACGGAAATAATGACTCTTCTCTGATGTTGCTCAATGTCGACATTCACCAAAAGATTTCGATCATCACTTTGCGCCTGTTTTGCATTGGTAACCAGATTGGTGATAATACGGGAAAGAAAAACACGATCCATCGTAATCATAATATTGTTCTTATTGGAATGAACGAATATTTGATCATCGTTGAAAACCCTTAAAATATCTTCTATCTCACTATTCAGATTAATAACTTCATTATTTTTTTCGGGAAGTTTGGCAAATTCTGAAAAAGCAGAAGCCACCGTAGCAATAACATCAATCTGGTCAACCATTGTTTTGCTCATCTGCTTTACCCTTTCAACAACATTTGGATCTTGTGGATCAAATTTCCTTTCAAAATTCTGAATGGTCAGTTTCATTGGAGTCAGTGGATTTTTCACTTCGTGCGCCACCTGTTTTGCCATTTCACGCCAAGCTTCTTCAGAAGCTTTAAAACGAAGTCTTTCCTTCTGATCCTGAATTTGAAGAATCATTCTGTTATAAGCTCTCGCTAAAGCATTTAACTCATCATTTTTATAATACTTGATAGGCCTCATTTCATTCTCAAAAAGAGTGATCCGAGTAATCATATCTGAAAATTTAGTAATATTTTTCGCTAAATTATTCGAAGTAACCCAACTAAGCCAAATACTGAAAACAATAATAATCAAATCTATTAAAAGAATATAAACTACATACTTATGCAGCACTTCCATATAAGCAGACTCGTTATGATACAACGGAATATAAATAATCCCGATTGGTTCCCACATATTATTTTTCAGAACGAGATATGATGAAGTATATACAGCATCTTTAGCAGCATCATAACCCCGAATATCATATCGGGTTTCTTTTGACAAAATCTTATTAACAATATCCATAGGAACTTTTTTACGGTCAACAAGATTCAAATCTTTATTTGACAGCAAATAGTTTCCTTTCAGATCATAAACAATAATATCATGCTGATTAATGTCCGCAATCTCAAATATTTTATTTCCTAAAACTTTTTTAAGATCCTGAGTTTGCACAGAAGTACGGCTCAAAGCATAATCAAAATACGCCATCACCGCATTGGTTTTTTCCTGCATATCAATCTTGCTCTGTTGCAGGGCATTATTCCGCAACACAAAATAGGGAACCAAAGAAGATGCAGCAACACTTAAAAGACATATTAATAAGAATCCGAAAAATACACGGTTTCTTAAACTATATCCTTTATATTTATTAAATGCCATTCTGCCTGCTAATTAGTTTTGAGATGTACTTACCAATAATATCAAACTCCAGGTTTACTTTATCGCCTACCTGAAGTGTATTCATATTGGTAAATTCCCAAGTATATGGGATGATAGCTACAGAAAACTGAAAGTCTTCACTTTTAGCCACCGTCAAACTAATTCCGTTAACCGTGATGGAGCCTTGAGGAACCGTAACAAAATTACCATCTGAATTATATTTTACAGTAACAAAATAGCTGCCATCTTTGTTTTCGATGCTCACAATTTCTCCGGTTTTGTCTACATGACCTTGTACGATATGTCCATCAAGCCTTCCATCCATCTTCATACAGCGCTCCAAATTAACAACGCTACCTATTTTCCATTTGCCTAAATTTGTTTTTTCTAAAGTTTCATTAATTGCAGTAACCACATATTGATCATCTTTTATCTCTACAACCGTCAAACAACAGCCGTTATGTGCAAGACTTTGATCAATCTTTAGTTCGTTCGTAAAAGGACAACTTAGTGTAAAGTCTATATTTGTTCCGTTTTCCTGTATCTTCTCAATAACCCCTACTGCTTCAATAATTCCTGTGAACATATTATTTTTTGCTAAATTTGTAAAATTATAATCTTCAAAGATAATCAAAATGAGCCCAAAAAACCATAAAGTACGAGTAGGAATTTCAATTGGAGATTTCAACGGCATCGGCCCCGAAATCATCATGAAGTCTCTGACGGACAAAACTATTACAGATTTTTTCACTCCAGTTATTTTTGGATCGGGCAAACTTTTCACTTATCAGAAAAATCTTTTTAAGCTTAATTTAAATTTCAACTACATCACTGAAGCTTCACAAGCCCAAAACGGGAAGCTCAATATGGTGAATCTCGTGAAAGAAAATTCTAATGTAGAACTAGGAAAACCCACTGAGGAATCTACAAAAATGGCAATAGATTCTCTGGAAGCTGCAACGGAAGCTTTAATAAAAGGAGAAATTGATGTTTTGGTAACCGCACCTATCAACAAAGACGAGATGATGAAGATGGGTTTCAAACATGCAGGTCACACCGGTTATTTTGAAGAAAAATTTAATAAAAAAGGCTTAATGTTTTTGGTATCGGAAGATTTGAAAGTAGCAGTTTCTACTCATCATATTCCTATCTCTCAGGTTGCTGAAAATATTTCTAAAGAAAAAATAAAAAAACAGATCCGCGCTTTAAATCAAACCTTAATTGAAGACTTTTCAATTACAAGACCAAAAATTGCTGTTTTAGGCTTAAATCCTCATTCAGGTGACGGCGGAGTAATCGGAAATGAAGAAATAGAAATCATTTCTCCGGCAATAAAAGAGCTTTCAGACAACGGAATCCTTACTTTTGGACCTTTCCCTGCAGACAGTTTTTTTCAGCCCGCAAAATATAAAAATTACGATGCCGTTTTAGCAATGTATCACGATCAGGGATTAGCACCTTTTAAAACTTTAGCATATGAAGAAGGGGTAAATTATACCGCTGCACTTCCTTTTATCAGAACGTCTCCCGATCATGGAGTAGCGTATGATATTGCAGGAAAAAACATTGCCGACGAACAAAGTTTTATGGAAGCTATTTTTACGGCAATTAAAATTTTCAATAACCGAAATGATTATAAAGATTTGATGAGCAATCGCCTACAGCCAAGAAGAATGCCATCGGATAACGGAATTGATGAAGATCTACCAATAGAAAGCGAAATGTAAAATCTGTAAATGAATTAAAATTAATTTGTTATGAATTTTATTTGTAATATTAAAAAAAATGCATATTTTTGCACACTCATTTTATGGACAAGTTAAGAAACTATGATGTAAGCTTTTCCGGGCTAAAAACCGGCAAGCACGAGTTCAGATTTGAGATAGATAAAGAGTTCTTTCAATTATTTGACACTGATCAGGAATTTACAAATCCTAAAATTGCAGTTGATGTTTTACTTGATAAACACACTACTTTTTTAGAATTTGAAATAAAAGTAGATGGTACAGTAAAATTGGTTTGTGACATCACCAACGAAGATTTTACTTACCCTATCGAAAATCAAATTGGTATTTTGGTAAAGTTCGGGGAAGAATATGACGATAGCGAAGAAGACGTCATCACAATTCCTGCCAACGATCACGCTTTTAATATTTCACAATTGATATATGAAAACGTGGCACTTTCAATACCTATGAAAAAATTATCACCCAATGTAAGTGATGAAGATTTGGAAATCCTTGAAAAATTCAGTCCAAAGGAAATAAAAGAAGAGAAAGAGCAAGAAAGTGACCCTAGATGGGATGCACTAAAAAATTTAAAGAATAAAAATTAAATAGTTTAATGATGAGATGATGAATCTCATCACTCATCAATTAAAAAAGTTATTACAAAATGGCACATCCAAAGAGAAGACAATCGTCTACAAGAAGAGATAAGAGAAGAACTCATTATAAAGCTGTAGTTCCTCAATTAGCAAAAGATGCAACATCAGGAGAAATGCATTTATACCACAGAGCTCACTGGCATGAAGGAAAACTTTACTACAGAGGTAAAATAGTAATGGAAAAAGAAGTAGCTACTACTGAAGAAAACTAAGAGTCGCTTTTCATCGAAAAACACTCGTTTTAATACAGAAACCGCCCAATTTTTATAAAATTTGGCGGTTTTTTGTTGTTTTTTGTGTTTTTTTGGTATCTTTGACAGCAAATCAAATATCAAATTTATGGACATTAAAGACATACAGAATCTTATTAAGTTTGTATCTAAAGCTGAGGTTTCAGAAGTAAAATACAAGACTAAAGATTTCGAAATTACTATTAAAACTCCACTTGGAGGTAATGAAGTAAGCTATGTTGCTCAACCTGCAATGTATCAGCAAGCTCCACAACAGGTGGCTCCAGGACACGCTCCAGCTCCGATTTCTGCATCTCCGGAAAAAACAGAAGCTGCTTCTGATGATAGTAAATATGTAACTATTAAATCTCCAATGATCGGAACTTTCTACAGAAAACCATCTCCAGATAAAGATGTTTTTGTAAATGTAGGTGACGAAGTTTCTAACGGAAAAGTAGTTTGTGTAATCGAAGCAATGAAGTTATTCAACCAAATCGAGTCTGAAGTAAGCGGTAAAATCGTTAAGATTTTAGTTGATGACGCTACTCCTGTTGAATACGACCAACCATTATTCTTAGTAGATCCATCTTAATTAGAAGTTAGATGTTAGACATTAGATGTTAGATTAAATTCTACATTAAAATAACATTATCTAATTTTCAAATTATCTAATTTTCAAATTGAAGAAGATGTTCAAAAAAATATTAATCGCCAATCGTGGCGAAATTGCAATGCGTATTTTACGTACTTGTAAAGAAATGGGAATCAAAACCGTTGCGGTATATTCTACTGCCGACAAAGACAGTCTTCACGTAAGATTTGCTGACGAGGCTGTTTGTATTGGTCCTGCAATGAGTAAAGACTCATATCTTAAAATCCCTAACATTATTGCTGCTGCAGAGATTACCAATGCAGATGCAATTCACCCGGGGTATGGTTTCTTATCTGAAAATGCTAATTTCTCAAGAATCTGTCAGAAAAACGGTATCAAATTTATTGGTGCAAGTCCTGAGCAGATCGAAAGAATGGGAGACAAAGCAAACGCTAAAGCAACCATGAAAGCTGCAAATGTACCTTGTGTACCCGGTTCTGAAGGTTTAATTGAATCTTACGAGCATGCAGTAAAAACAGCAGAAGAAACAGGATATCCAGTAATGATCAAAGCTACTGCCGGTGGTGGTGGTAAAGGAATGAGAGCTGTTTGGAAGGCTGAAGACCTTAAAGAACACTGGGAATCTGCAATTCAGGAAGCTGTTGCAGCCTTCGGAAACGGAGGAATGTATATGGAAAAGCTGATTGAAGAGCCAAGACATATTGAAATTCAAGTTGCTGGTGACCAATTTGGTAAAGCCTGTCACCTTTCTGAAAGAGACTGTTCTGTACAGAGAAGAAACCAAAAATTAACTGAAGAAACTCCTTCTCCATTCATGACTGACGAACTTCGTGAGAAAATGGGTGAAGCAGCGGTGAAAGCGGCAGAATTTATCGGTTACGAAGGTGTAGGAACTATTGAATTCTTGGTTGACAAGCACAGAAATTTCTATTTCATGGAAATGAACACGAGAATTCAGGTAGAACACCCAATTACTGAGCAGGTTATTGATTATGATTTGATCAGAGAGCAGATTCTTTTGGCTGCTGGAACTCCTATTTCAGGTATCAACCACTATCCGAAATTACATTCAATTGAGTGTAGAATCAATGCAGAAGATCCATATGCTGATTTCAGACCTTCACCGGGAAAAATCACAGGATTAAACATTCCTGGCGGACACGGAATCAGAGTAGACACTCACGTTTATTCAGGATATACAATTCCGTCTAACTACGATTCAATGATTGCAAAATTGATCACTACGGCACAAACCCGTGAAGAAGCAATTGCAAAAATGAAGCGTGCATTAGAAGAATTTTACATTGAAGGTGTGAAAACTACCATTCCTTTCCACAGACAGTTGATGGAAGATGAAGCTTATCTTTCCGGAAACTACACAACAAAATTCATGGAGAGTTTTGTAATGGATAAGAAATATGATAATCATTAAGATTATTTGATATAAATTTAAACCGTCTCAATTTTGAGGCGGTTTTTTTATGTCTAAATTATCATCATATGAAAAAATTGGCTTTTTTCCTTACTTTGCTTTTTCCGTTAGCATTTTTTTCTCAAGGTAATTATCAGAAATACGACCACAAAAATATTATTGTAAAAGGAGATTTTAAAAAAAACTATTTTAGTGACAGATATTTATTGATTGGGGATTTCATGCCCGTTAAAGAAAATTCAAAAATGAAAGCGGCAAAAGTATTTACTTCAAACGGATGGGGATTTATTGATGAAAAAGGAAAGGAAATAATTCCGGCCATTTATGAATCTATTTCTGATTTTCGTCACGGTCTGGTATCTGCAAAACTTATAATCCCACTACCTACAACTCGAGATGGGAGAAAGAGAACAGAATTACGAACTGACCTTCTCACCTACACAGGAAAAAGATTGAATGGAGAAAAAAGTTTTGTAATGGATTTCAAAAATCTTTATTATTATCAAAAAGATTTCTTTCAAATCAATGAAAACAATTATCAAGGTATGATGTCTAATGCCGGAAAAATTCTGGTTCCATTTAAGTATGAATCTATAGAGGTTGATGATAATTATTTTTTTGCTTATTTTCCGGTTAAAAATAATAATTACAACGAAAGAATCGCTGACATTTACTCAAGAAAAGGGAAGCTTATAAAATCGATTAAAGGAAATTCTGTACAAAAAGTTTATAATAAATTTTTCGTGCCTGAATATGATAAAGACGGCAACAGGGCAGGTTGTTTTTCTTTAAACAGCAAAACATTTGAGCGCGAAAAAAAATATGAATTTCAGATTTTTAATACTGTAGAAAATTCAAAGCTTTTTGAAAAAACAATTATATTCGAAAGAGGAAACGACATCTATCACATATTTCACCTGGATAAAAACTTTGAAATTGTAAGCCCGAGCTATCCTAACACTTACATTTATGACGATCAATTTTTAATACAGCCAATACCGATAGGAAAAGATCCTGATAAAGCAACAAGTTTTGCCATTATTGATTTTAAAAACAATAAAATTGCAGAATACAGTCGAGAAGATTATTTACTTTACCAATACTTCGCTTACGGTAAACTAGATGACCCAAAGTTTTTAGAAAGCCAAAAAGCCTATTGGAGAAAACTTAAAAAGTATAATTCAAGTGGGTATTTCTGGACTAAACAATGGGATTATTTTAAAGATTTGGAACGGAGAGAACGTTTTTCAAAATTTTTTGAAGTTGATTCTTCCGGAAGAGAAATCAGCAGTGGCTTCATAGATGCTACAACAGGAAAGATTTGTATAAAAAGAGACATAAGTGAAGCAGCATATATTGGTGAAATAAAAGGCACAGATTTTTTTCAGGTAAAATATAAAAACACTGTAAATGGGAATAAGTTTGATATTTTTAATTCAAAAGATCAATTTATAACGAGTAATTTCGGAAATTATATTAGCACCGACTTTGATGTTCTCAATAAACACGATCCTGATTATTATGTTTTGGATAAAGGAAAAGATACAATCTACAATCAACAGCGCAATTTTCAGCAACTTTTGAACAAGAAAAATATGAAGCCTGTATTTAATAATCAATTGATGTCTTTTGCAGATCCTCATTACGTTTACAAGCATGATGTCATGACATTCACAGACTTCGAAAGTAAAAAAACAGGGCTTATAGATAAAAATTACAAAATCAGAGCAATAGGAGATTATGATATTATACGCAGCTTTTATTTAGAAAACATTAATAACCAGGGTTATAGCATCATCTATTTAAAAACAAAATCAAACACCATTGAGATTATTAAAAATAAAACCTTTGAGCATATCTTAAAAGTAGAGTTTGAGCCAGGAATTCTGAAAAAATATGGAGATAAAGATAAAGACGGCAAAGAAATATCCCTCAATTCATCCATACTCGGAACTTACAAAAACGGTTTTTACCTCATCAACGAAGAGCAAATGGTTATGGATCGATATGGCAACATCATTGACAAACCTTATAGTTTCAACATACTTGATTAAATAGTGTTAATTTTTTCTATATTTTTTTATAATTAGCCTTAAAGCAGATACAAAAACTGTATCCAATGTTTTTGCAGATTAAAATTCTCTATTCTGCAATCTATACTCTAAAACATATCTGAATGAAAGAGATTTTGGCATTCTTTTATTTTAAATCATCTAAAATTTAATCCTTAAATTTGTAAAAAAGCAAACAAAAATATGTCAACAACAGAACAAACAAAAAACTCACAATATTTTATTGAACTCGAAGAAAAACATGGCGCACACAATTACCATCCGCTCCCTGTGGTTTTAGATAAAGGTGAAGGCGTATTTGTTTGGGACGTTGAAGGTAAAAAATATTATGATTTCCTTTCGGCTTACTCAGCGGTCAATCAAGGACATTCTCACCCAAAAATCGTTGATGCTTTGGTAAATCAGGCTAAAAAATTAGCTTTAACTTCCAGAGCATTTTACAATTCAAATTTGGGAGAATACGAGAAAAAGATCACTACACTTTTCGGATTTGATAAGGTTTTACCAATGAACTCCGGAGCTGAAGCAGTGGAAACGGCAGTAAAATTAGCAAGAAAATGGAGTTATGAAGTAAAAGGAATTTCAGAAAACGCAGCAAAAATTATAGTTTGTGAAAACAATTTCCACGGAAGAACTACAACCATCGTTTCTTTCTCCAACGATCCGGATGCCAATAAGAACTACGGTCCTTTCACACCGGGATTTGTAAAAATTCCTTACAATCACCTTGCAGCTTTAGAAGACGTTCTAAAAAACGATGCACAAAATATTGCGGCATTTTTGGTTGAGCCGATTCAGGGAGAAGCAGGAGTTTACGTTCCGGATGAAAATTTCCTGAAAAATGCTTTAGAATTATGTAAAAAGTACAATGTTCTTTTCATTGCAGACGAAGTACAGACAGGAATTGCAAGAACAGGTAAGCTGATTGCTTGTCACCACGAAAATGTACAACCTGATATCTTAATTTTAGGAAAAGCACTTTCAGGCGGAATGTATCCAGTTTCTGCAGTTTTGGCGAATGATGAAATTATGAACGTCATCAAGCCAGGTCAGCACGGTTCTACTTTTGGAGGAAATCCCATCGCTTGTGCAGTTGCAATTGCTGCTTTAGATGTTGTAGAAGAAGAAAAACTTTCTGAAAGAGCTGAAGAATTAGGAAAACTATTCAGAAGTGAAATTGAAAAATTGATTGAAAAATCTGATTTGATTACCAAAGTAAGAGGAAAAGGATTACTCAATGCAATTCTAATAAACGATACTCCTGAAAGCTCTACCGCATGGAATCTTTGTTTACAATTAAAAGAAAACGGACTTTTGGCGAAACCAACTCACGGAAACATCATCAGATTGGCACCACCGTTGGTAATTACAGAAGAACAATTATTAGATTGCGTGAAGATTATTGAAAAGACCATCTTAAATTTCAAAAAATAAAATCAAATATTATGAAATGAATAACACTCTAAATCAGAGTGTTATTTTTTTATTCAATAAATTGAACAAACGATTGTTTAACTTTTGTACTTATTTTTCATCAAACATTTTTATAATGAAAATGCTATGGAAAATCCAAAAATAAGTGCTTTATTAATTGTCTTTAATGAAGAGAAAAAAATTGAAGAAGCTTTAAATTCGGTAGAGTTTGCCGATGAAATTATTGTTTTGGATTCTTTTAGCACAGATAAAACAATTGACATTATAAAAGATAAGTATCCTAATGTAAAACTCTATCAAAATAAATTTGAAGACTTCACCAAACAACGCAATCTCTGTATTTCTTATGCGAAAAACGACTGGATTCTATTCATTGACGCAGATGAGAGAATTACCCCAAAATTGAAAAATGAAATTTTAAAAGAAATTAAAAAACCCATTACCCAAAAAGCTTATTTTTTTAAACGAAAATTCTTTTTTATGGGTGAAAAAGTAAATTATTCGGGTACTCAGAATGATAAAAACATTCGTCTTTTTAAAAAAGAAGTAGCACATTATGATGAAAACAAAAGAGTTCATGAAGGATTGAGCAATGTCGACAATCCGGGGACTTTACAAAACTATCTTCTTCATTTTTCATTTGATTCTTATGAAGCTTACTACAAAAAAGTTATTCACTATTCAAAGTTGAAAGCAAAGGATTTGCATGAAAAAAGAATTCCTTATAAAATGGTAAAACAATTATCGAAAAGTGCTTTTAGTTTCTTTAAAATGTATTTTCTAAAATTAGGCATTTTAGATGGTAAAAAAGGATTAATTCTCTCCTATTTAAGCGCTTTAAGCTCTTTTAAAACTTATGAATTTTTAAAAGAAGAATATGCATAACAATTATTTTTAATCAGATTTAAAATTCTGAAAATAAACTGTATTTTTGCAACAGTAAGTCACTAATTTATGAAGCTTTCTGTAACAATAATTACTTTTAACGAAGAAAGAATAATTGAAAAAAACCTAAATTCAGTTCACGATTTAGCTGACGAAATTATTATTGTCGATAGTTTTTCTAAAGACTGTACAGAAGAGATTTGCTCAAAGTTCCCAAAAGTAAAATTTATCCAGCAGAAATTTTTAGGTTTTGGAAAACAAAAAAACTTTGCGATTGAACAATGCCAATCAGAATGGATTTTATTTTTAGATTCCGATGAAATTCCTGATGAAGAACTGAAGAAATCAATTCAAGAGACAATCTTAGAACCACAACCGAAATTCAACGTTTATGATGTTGAATTCAACAATATTTTTTTAGGGGAAACACTTAAATATGGAGGCTGGGGAAACATTAAAAGAGAAAGATTGTTCAGAAAAGGTCACGGTAAATATTCTGAAGACATTGTACATGAATCGTTTATCACCACAGAAAACAAAGGCAAGCTGAAAGGAAAAATAAATCATTACACCTACAAAGACATTTATCATCACATCGAAAAATCTAATAAATACACATCGATGATGGCAGAAAAGATGTATAAAAATGGAAAAAAATCAAACATTTTTAAGATTCTCTTTAAGCCTATGTTTCAATTTTTCAAATCATATTTTTTACGTTTAGGTTTTCTTGATGGTTTGGTAGGTTATTATGCGGCAGCAACAGCGGCTTTTTACACTTTTCTTAAATATAAAAAACTTCACGAAATTCATAAATTCAGATAGAATATGGTTCAGTTTTTTAAAAGAATTTTGGGATTTTCAAAGAAAGAAAGCATTCGAATTTTGATGTATCACCAGGTTTTGCCGCAATCAATTGCCTACAAAAATGATTTAATTGTAACTGTAGAGAATCTTGACGAACAGCTGATTTATATCAAAAATAATTTCAAAACAGTATTTTTCAAAGATTTGGAAGCTTCAAAAGCTGTTGAGAATAAAATTATTTTAACCTTCGATGACGGGTATTACAATAACTTACAACATCTGATTCCACTGCTCGAAAAACATCAATTGAAAGCGACAATTTTTATTCCTACAGAGTTTATACAAAGCAATCTGAATGGAGAAGAAAGAGTCTACATGAATTTTGATGAAATAAAATCTCTAAATTCTAATTTAGTTGAAATTGCTTTACATAGCCATTCTCATAAGAATTTTTCGCAAATGACACTATCAGAAGCGGAAGCAGATCTCCTAAAAAACATTGAAATTTTAGAACAGAATAAAATTAATTTCACAAAAGTTTTGGCTTATCCTTATGGTAAATTTCCGAAAGATAGAAAGCATAAAAAAGAGTTTTTCAAAATGCTTGATAAAATTGGAGTTGTTTCTGCCATGAGAATCGGAAATAATATAGCATCTTACCCTTTTAAAAGCAGATTTGAAGTTAACCGTATCGACATTAAGTATGGGGATTCTTTAAAAATCTTTAAATGGAAGCTAAAATTTGGTAAAACAAAACTTTAGCCCAGTAATCGCTTATACAAGGCTTCATAAGATTCGGACATGCTTTTATAACTGAACTTCGAAGCTCTTTCTTTCAATTTTAGTATATAATTTTCCTGATCTGCATTAAATTTTTCAATTCCCTCCTCATAAGTTTTCTTCATTGAATCGGATGAAAAATCGTTAAAGTAAAAAGCTAAATCTCCACCAATTTCAGGAAGGCTAGTTAAGTTGCTTAAAAAAACAGGTTTTCCAAAATGCATTGCTTCTACCGGAGGTATTCCAAAACCTTCTGCCAATGAAGGATGACAATAGGATTCGCAATGTTGAAGCAAAAAATACTTTTCATTATTCTCTACATTTTCTAAAATATGAACCTTTTTTTCCAAGCCTAAATTTTTAACTTTCTCAAGGAATTTTTCTTTGTATTCAGATTTTGCAGAAGAAGTGATTAAAACCAATTCTCTTTCATTTTCTGTCATGAGATTAAGCAGAACTTCCTGATTTTTTTTAGGGAAAAGAACCCCAATATTCAGAATAAATTTTTTGTCGATGAATCCATATTCTTTTTCAGAACTAAAAGCTTCGTTTTCCGGGAAAATCAATCCATTATAAATCACTTCAACTTCAACGTCATTCTTTAGGGTAAATAAATGCTTATTTTTAAGAAAATCGTCCTTTACAAATTCTGAAATACAGACAATAGCATCCGCATTTCCTATATTTTTTTGAACAAGTTTCTTAGATTTCTCAATTTTTCCGGCAGAACTTTTATCATGAAGAAAGTTTAAATCGTGCAGCGTAACTACTTTTTTCTGAATTGTTTTTTTAGAATGAAAATAATCTGATAATTGATGCGTTACATGAATTAATGAGAAAGATGAAGTATTTATTTTAATTATTTTTTGCCAAAACTTCCAGTTAATGACCTTAAAATCAGACTGTGTTGTTGGAATATTTTTCTCTGGTCCATAAAGGGTATAATTGAAATGGCATAATTTTTCGTCTAGTCCTCTGATTAATGAAATGCAAACATTTGCAATTCCTGATTTAGGATATTTAAGTCGCTCAACATCGATAAGAATATTCTTTTTCATGAAAAACATGGGCTTTTTCCCAAAAATAGAAATTTAAACTTTAAAATCTTTACTTTTGTTTTATGAAAATTTGTTTAATCAGTTTTGATTTCTGGCATTATGATGAACATATCGTAAATAAACTGAAAGAAAAAGATGTAGAAGCATACCACATCAACATTGGGGCTTTTACGCACAAAAATTTTGGGGCAAGGGTAAAAAATGCGATGAGCAAAGTTTTTATCGGAAAAAATCTGAAACACGAGAAAAGACAGGATTTCATCATCGATTCTCTCAAAGAAATAGGAAAACAGGATCAAATCTTAGTCATAAACCCTGAAGGAATTGAAGAACACGTGCATAAAATAATCCGAAAGTATGCAGACCGAAATATTGCCTATTTATACGACAGCATGTCGAGAAATCCCGCCCATCACATTTTACATTTTTTTGACACCATTTTCTCTTTTGATGATGAAGATGTGAGAGAATATGGATTCAAAAAAATAACCAATTACAATTATCTTAAATATTGCCCGTCTGAAGAACAAAATCCACATCTTGATCTTTTTTATATTACCTCGTACGACACACAGAGATTACAGAAGCTTAATTTTTTAATTAATCAGATTGATGATTTAAACATTAAGTTTAAAACAATTGTTGCCGGAAAAAAAAGCTGGAAAAATAAGATTACACAGATTGTTGATTCAAAAAATATCAATATTATTAAATTCAGAACCCAAAATATACCTCAACAGTCATTACCCAAAATATATAAAAACACAAAGGTGATCCTTGATCTTCAGCGAGATAACCAAATGGGGCTGAGTTTCCGTATTTTTGAGGCGATGGCTTTAGAAAAAAAATTCATTACTGATAATCATACAATTAAAAATTACGATTTTTATAATCCGGAAAATATTTTGATACTCAATGATGATTTCAGTAATATTGAGAAGTCTTTTTTTGAAACTGATTATCAAAAACTTCCAGACGATATTTATTACAAATATACCTTAGATAATTGGGTGAATACTGTTTTTAATCTGAGCTAAATGACAAAAATTTCTGTTGCACTTTGTACTTATAACGGCGAAAAATTTATCCGTGAACAAATTGATTCTATTCTTAACCAATCTTTGAAAGTAGATGAAATTGTAGTGTGCGACGATGGATCAACAGATCAAACTCAGAATATTTTATCGGAATACGAAAATAAGTTTCCAAATATTTTCAAAATCTACATTAATGAAAAGAATTTACGAAGCGTAAAAAACTTTGAAAAAGCCATCTCACTTTGTAGCGGTGAAATTATATTTTTAAGCGATCAGGATGATGTTTGGGAAAACAATAAAGTAAAAATTTTCAGTGACTTTTTTGAAAGTAATCAAAACATTGATGTTGTATGTTCAAACGGATTTATTATCGATGAAAACAGTTTGCAGAAAAATCAATATACGGTTTGGGATGTTCCAAAATTTTTAGAAGAAAACAAAAAAGACATCAACTATTTCAAAATTTTTGCAACCATTGGTAATTTTGCAACGGGAGCTTCAATGGCCATCAGAAAATCATTTATTAATCAGGTTTTACCATTTCCAACTGTTGAAGGTTTGCATCACGATGAGTGGATTGCGCTTGTTTCTTCTGAACAAAACAAATTTGCTTTTTTAAATGATAAACTCTTTTCATATCGTATTCACAACGAACAACAAGTCGGAGGAATCTCTTATTCTAAAGATGATGCTTCTAAAGTAAAACTTATTAACCGTTTTGATTATTCTAAAAAACCTGAAATCTTCAGAGATTTTAAAATAAAACTGAGAACACTTAATGATAAAGAAAGAAAATTTACGGCTTATCTCGAAAAAGATCCTAATGAACAGGCAAAAAGATTTTTGCAAGAGGTTCAGAATGAAAAAACCGCTTTATATCACAAATTAAAATCTGAACATTTTACTCTTTTCCTATTCTTTAAATATTTTTACCGATGAACAGAATCCTCATCATCATGCATAACTATGCAGGAATTTCAGACCTCATTAAAAAAAACCTTGAGTATCTGAATTATGACAATGTAGATTTTTTGCTATATTCTGATGAAAAATTCAGATATAAAAACTGGCGTGAGCAACTCAATAATGTTTACCGAAAAACTGTTTTAGGAGATAAAAAATATAAAGAAATTCTTAGGAAAGCTTTTATAGAAAATACTTTAAGAGAAAAGGCTAAGAGATTACGCGAATATGAAACGATTTTGGTGATGACCACCGATTTTTTCTCGGAAGAATTTTTAAGCATCATCAGAACCAAAACTAAAAGATTAATCGGAAATCATTGGGACGGACTCAACAGAACACCGAATGTCTATCCGAAGCTTAAATTCTTTGACAAGTTTTTTGTATTTGACAAAAGTGATGTTGATGAAAAGAAAAATATCTTCTTTCTGACTAATTTCTTTTTTAATTTTGAAGAAAATAAGGCTCAATCAACCATCAAAAACGATGTTTTCTATATCGGAACATATGTAGAAGAGCGATTTAAAACATTAAAAGAAATTTCAGCAATTTTAAGTCTGAAAAAAATTACACAAAAAATATTACTTTTCAGTTGGGACAAAAGAGAACCTGAAGGAGAAATCAATTTCACCAATCAGTTTTTGAGTTACGACGAGAATATGAATTGGGTTAAAAGCTCAAAAGCTCTTTTAGACTTAAAACTGAAAGAACATAACGGACTGTCTTTTCGTTTTTTTGAAGCATTGAAATACGAAAAGAAATTAATAACTGATAATCCGGATGTCAAAAATTACGATTTTTACAGACAAGAAAATATCTTCATTATTGGTGAGGATGCTGAAGAGAATATGAATAGCTTTATTGAGAATCCTTATCAGGAAATTCCCGCAGAAATCAAAAATAAATATAGCTTTGAAAGCTGGTTTAAAACACTTATTTCTTAAGACATGAACGAAAAGATTTCTATCATTATTCCTTATTATAAAGGTGAAGACTATATTCATGAAACCTTAAAAAGTGTTTATGATCAAACTTATCAGGATTTTGAGGTAATTATTGTGAATGATGGTTCTGAACGTGCCATTTTAGATTTGATTGAAACAAACGAAGCTTTTAAAAATTTAAAAATCATTCATCAGGAAAACCAAGGGCAATCTTCTGCACGAAATAACGGTGTAAAATCTGCCACAGGAAAATATATCCTCTTTTTAGATTGTGACGATCTTATTGACAAAACATTTTTAGAAAAAACACATCAGATTCTTTCGAAAAATAAAGAAGTAAGAATCTGCTATACAAAAGGAAAATTCTTCGAAAAAACTGATAAAGAATGGGTTTTGCAGCCATTCAATACATTTGATTTCTTAATTGAAAACTGCATTCCGATTACTGCGCTTATTTATAAAGAAGATTTTGAAAAAGTGAGTGGTTTTGATACTCAATTAAACTACTACGAAGATTGGGATTTCTGGATTTCTTTAGTTGAAATAGGAATAAAAGTTCATAAGATTGATGAGTTTTTATTTTTCTACAGAATCAGAAATACAACAGATTCGCTTACCAATACAAGCATTGACAACAGCTCGAGACTGTCTGATAATTTCTTTGAAATCTATAAAAAGCATTATACTTTTTACAAACAAAACGGACTAGATTTTCACAACATTATGAGCTTAATCCGTGAGAATAAAAAGTATAAAGCTAAATATTACAATGAATGGTACAGAAAATTGATCTATCAGTTTTTTAAGCCTAAAAAGTACCAAAAGATTTATAAAAATTAATTCTCGAAGCCTAAATACTGAAGCATCTTTTTAATATTTTGCTCCTGAGTTTCTATAGAAAATTTTGAAAGTGGCAAAAGACTGTTTTGATGTAAAGTCTGCCAAAGATTTTCATTATCGTACAATTCAAGAATTTTATCTGCAAAATTTTGAGGATTTTCATCTGAGATCAACGCTGTTTTTGCGTCTTCAAGACTCATTCCTTCCGCTCCTATTCCAGTAGTAATTACAGGTAATTTGAATTCTAAAGCCTGTCCGATTTTTCCTTTTACTCCGGCTCCGTAACGAAGTGGCGCTACAAAAACTCTGGAATTTTCAAACCAAAAATCTACTGTTTCCTGGTAACCCAAAATCTGAAAGCGATCAGAATGGTATTTTTCTTTTAAATCTGTAGGAAAATCAGGTCCCAAAATAAAGATTTTAATCCTATTATTTTTTGCCCAAACTAATGGCAGAATCTGGTCATGCAAAAATTTAACAGCATCAATATTCGGCAAATGATTGTAACCGCCGATGAAAAGCAAACCTTCTCTTTCAGAAAACTTCAACGGAACATTGTCTATAGGTTTGTGAATATTACTCACCGTAAAAATTTTATCTTTTTTGACCCCGTTGTCAGAAACCGTATTTTTTTCTTCATCACTGATAGAAATCACCGCATCTGAAATATTCATTCCTGCATATTCTTTTTCTTTGAAGAAACTTATTTCCTTTTCTCTTTCTTTTGTAACAACATCGATATAATTATTTTCACGCTCCATTCTCAGATAATGGAGATCGACCATGTCATAGATCATTTTTTGACCATTTATCTTACCATTAATTAAATTGTACCAATGATTAAATCCTAAAGGTCTGAAAATCCAAATCACATCAACGTACGACAAAGCATTCACAACCTGGTCTTCTACTTTTACAATTTTGTTTTGAGCATTTACATAATCTCTGCAAATTTCAACCCCTGCATTTTGAAAATAAGGAATATAATCTGAATCTTTAGTTTCATCAAAATGTTTAACCGCTAAAACAATGTGATGTCCGTTTTTCTGAAGAATCTTTACAATTTCCATAAATCTTCTTGAACCGGAATCCTGATCTGGTTTTGGCATATTTTCTTCCAGAAAAAGAAAATTTGGAGTTTTATAATGAGTACTATAATTGATTTTCTCACTTTTAACATATTTTTTATTCGAAAAATAAGGATTCCAATGATTAGTGAAGTCTACTTTATCTTTATCATTGTTAATGGTTGTTTTAAAAGAATTATCAAAACAAGCAACCTCCGAAATCGGGTGATAATAAGTATCTGAATTTCCATCTTGCTTCAACTTCAAACACAAATCAGCTTCCGCAAAATATATTGAAGAAAATGTTTCATTCAGTAAATTTAAATCTCCGTTTTTTTGGGTTTTACGGAACAATAAACTTCCTGCGCAAAAATCAACTTTTCTTAAAAAGCTAAATTGAGGAGCATCAATTGCATCAGAATTACCCAATTCAACGATTTCAGAATTTTCAAAAACTAAATTTCCAGCTTCGATTATAGTATTGTCAGCAGAAATCATTTTAGAACCTACCGCTCCTACATTTTCTTTGGTATTAAAAACGTCTACCAAACTTGACAAATAATTCTCCTGAACCAAAATATGAGAATCTAAAAGATAAATAAACTTTCCTTTTGCTTTTTCAATTGAATGATTTATCGCTTGAGTTAAACCATTTCTTTCTTCATTATTAATTATGGTTATTCCTTTTATTTTTTCTAAATATTCCTGGGTTCCCGTATCTTTAACATTAATTACAATAACTTCTTTGGAAATATTTTGGTTATACTTTTCAATCGCATAAAGACAATTAAGAACCATTTTCAAATCATTGATACCGTGAATAATAATTGAAACTTCAGGGTTTGTCTGTGTGGAAAAATTAAATGGATGACTTTTAAAAAAATCAAGGTTCTGAAGATCGACAGATACCTTTCTTCTATTTTTGATGAATTGATAATCCTTGATTTTATTTTTAAAAAACCTTTTAATTCCCATTTTAAATTTATTATTTTGTCTAAGTTTTTTGCGAAAACGAATTTAAGCATTTATTTCCTCAACTTTCAAAAGACTCTCATTCTAAACAAAATCATTAATGAATTTTTCTAATAAAAACTTATTATTTTTTTTTCCCGAAAGTCCTTTTTCCAAAAGAGCCGGAAATGTTTTGCGTACATACACCAATCTTAAACAACTGAAATCATTAGGTTTAAATATTGATCTTGTTGGAGTAGAAGATTATTACAATAGTTTCGGAGATACTGCTGAAGGAATTGATTCAGAAATCATTAATGACGTTTTTGTTCTAAAAACCAAACCACCCAAGAAAAAACTGACTTTTGAGTATTGGAAATATAAAATTCAGAAAAAATTTAATAAAGAAAATTCTAATCAATATCTTACTCAATATTTGAAAGATAATTTCACCGCTATTCTTGATAAGAAAAAGTATGATTATATCTTTATCAATTATGAATTCTGGACAGATCTCATCCGCAATCAGGATTTAAAAGGAGCCAAAACCATCGTTGACACTCACGATTGGATTACTCTGAATGAGTTTTATAACAACAAAAACTTAGATTTAGGTAAAAGATTTGGTGAAGAAATTAATAATCTTTCGTTTTATGATAAAGTGGTTACCATTTCGCAGGATGAATATTTTATTTTCAAAAGTTTTCTTGGAGACAAAGTGATTAATATTCCGCCAAGTTTTCCCGAAAATTTAGAAGACACAAACACCGAGAAAAAATATGACCTTATATTTGTAGGAAGTGACAATCCTTTTAATGTATTATCGATTAACTGGTTTGTTGAAAAAGTTTTACCTTTTCTTTCCAAAGAAATAAAAATTTGTATTATTGGAAGAATCTGCAAGCACGTTCCGGATCATGAAAGCATTGAAAAAGTATTTTTTGCAGACAATTTAAAGACGTATTACCATGCAAGCAAAATTGCAATCTGCCCAATGCTGAAAGGAACCGGCATAAAAATTAAAGTTGTAGAAGCAATGTCTTACGGATTACCTGTCGTTGGAACCGAAAAAGCGGTTGATGGTTTTTCAGACAAAAAAAATAACGGTTGCCTGGTAAGTGATGATGAAAAAAAATTTGCAGATATTATCAAAAACCTTTTAAACAATTCATCAGACTACGAAAAACAAAAACAGAAAGCCATCCTTTTTTTCAGGAATAATTTTTCAGAAAAAAAATCGATTGAGCTTTTGGAAAAAACCTTAAATTTTTAATGACATTATGCAATCACTTATTTTATTCATTAAAACATATAAACCTGATTTTGAAAGAGTGCAGAAACTTCTTACATCAATAGAAAAACATAATAAAGAAAATATTCCTGTTTTAATATCTGTAAATGACAATGATTTTGAGTTTTTCAAAAATAATCTTGAAAATTATAACGTTATTAAAGATTCAGACATCTTTGCTGCCGATAGTTCGGATGGATGGAGATATCAGCAAATCATAAAAGCTCATGTTTATAAATTGAACCTCTGCAAAAATTATTTGTGCATTGATTCTGATTCAGAATTTATCAAGGATTTTTATTATTCAGACTTTCTATATGATGAAAATACACCTTACACAATAATGCATGAGTCTAAACCATTCCTGGAAACAATGGAAAACATTGGGTTAGATTCTGAAAACATTTTCTTTAAAGAGGCATTACGAGCAACTCGTCCTCTGTTTGGAAATAAAGGAAAAGAATGGGATTACGGTCCATCTCCCTATCTTTGGAGCTGTAAAGTTTGGGAACACTTTGTAGAAGTTTATTTAAAAAATGAAAATAAAACTTTTTTAGATTTCTTCCAGGAAATAGATAGAGTTACCCCACCATCGGAATGTGTGATATATGGCGAATATCTTCTTAAAACTAAACTTATAGATTTGTATCCTATAGAAGGTTTTTTTAAAGTATATCATTACGAAAAACAATATCAGATTGAAAAAAAATTTCATGATATTGAAAAATTTAAAAAAGTATATTTAGGTGTCATCTTCCAAAGTAATTGGCAGATAAAAAAGAAAAAATTCTTATTATTCAAATGAAAATCTCCATAGTAACAGCATATTACAACCGAAAAAAACTTTTTGACAATACCCTTTTAAGTATTTCAAAACAAATTGAAAATCACAGATTAGACATTGAAGTAATTGCTGTAGATGACGGTAGTGATGAAGATGAAAGATTAGAAGAACTTACTAACAAGTATTCGTTTTTAAAAATAATCCGATTAGAAAAAAAAGATAAATGGTACTTTAATTCCTGTATCCCTTTTAATATCGGGTTCAAAGAAGCAAAAGGTGATATTATCATATTACAAAACCCTGAATGTACTCATTATGGTGATGTTTTAAAGTATACATTAGAAAATATCAATTATAAAAACTATATAAGTTTTGCCTGTTTTTCACTTGGTATAGACAGCACAAACAATATGGAAGCATTTCTGAACAACCCTGAAAAGCTGAAAGATTTAATGCAAAAAAACAGTGTAGGATATATTGGCGACGGATTAGACTGTTGGTACAATCATCCTGTTATAAATCCTAAAGGATATCATTTCTGCGCGGCGATTACAAAAGAAAATCTATACGACTTGGGAGGATTTGATGAAAGATTTGCAAAAGGTATTGCGTTTGATGATAACGAATTTTTATACAGAGTACATTTAAAAGGTCTTGAAATACAAATTGTGGAAGAGCCCGTTGTTCTTCATCAAAATCATTATTCTAAAATATCTTATACCACAGATAAAAATCTTTTGGACGATGAAACCTATCAACAAAGATTAAAATTAGCCGAAAAAAATCGAATTTTATTCGAATTGGTTACAAAATCTGAAAAACCATGGCGGGTTAATTATTTTTTCGAAACCGAAAAACACAAGTATGAAAAAAAATTCTTAGAAAAAATAAAATTTAAATTAAAGAAACTTTTTTAAACTTTAACCTAATAATAAATAATGCCTCAAATAAATATTAACTGTTTTATTTGAGGCATTATTTATTATTAGAAATTAATTGTAGAATTAACTTCTGTCATATTCATCATCCAACCTCACAATATCATCTTCTCCAAAATAAGTTCCTGTCTGTACTTCTATGAAGACAACTGGTTTTTCTGAAAGATTCATGATTCTATGCTTAGCTCCTAAAGGGATAAAAATACTTTCGCCATAAGACAGCTTTATTTCTTTATCATCCAAAATGATGGTAGCATCACCTTCAATGATCGTCCATTGTTCCTGTCTTTTGTGGTGGTATTGATATGATAGTTTTTGTCCCGGATTTACTTCTATTCTTTTCAGTTTATAATTGGGTTCGTCTGCCAAAACATAATATTTACCCCAAGGTCTTTCGCCAATTTCTAACATATTTTTTGAATTCAAAATTTATACAAATGTAAATATTAAGATTAAAAATCCCAACATAGAAAACATTAAACATCATTAAAACATTTAATTTTAAGTAAATTTGCAAAAATTTTATTTAAAATGGAGAAAGTAAGAGTCCGTTTTGCACCAAGTCCTACAGGACCTTTGCATTTGGGAGGCGTAAGAACCGCATTGTATGATTATCTTTTTGCAAAAAATCAGGGCGGTGAATTTGTATTGAGAATAGAAGACACCGATACTGCAAGATATGTAGAGGGAGCTGAAGAATACATTGAGGAAGCCTTGGAATGGTGCGGAATCATCCCCGATGAAAGCCCTAAAAAAGGCGGAAAATTTGCTCCATACAGACAATCTGAAAGAAGAGATATTTACGATAAATACACTGAGCAGATTCTTAAAACAGATTATGCTTACATCGCTTTCGACACAGCAGAAGAATTAGATGCAATTCGTGCTGAATATGAAGCTAAAGGTGATGTTTTCTCTTACGATAATAAAACCAGAAACCGTTTAAGAAATAGTCTTGTACTTTCTGAAGAGGAAGTTCAAAAATTGTTGGATGCAAAAACGCCTTACGTTGTAAGGTTTAAAATGCCTGTTGACAGAACTTTAGGGTTGGTAGACATTATCAGAGGAAATTCGGCAGTAAATACGGATACGTTAGACGATAAAGTTTTAGTAAAAAATGACGGAATGCCGACTTATCATTTCGCCAACATCATCGATGACCACGAAATGGAAATTTCTCACGTTATCCGCGGTGAAGAATGGTTGCCTTCTTTGGGTTTACATACATTATTATATGAAGCAATGGGTTGGGAAGCGCCTCAGTTTGCTCACCTTTCTTTAATTTTAAAACCGGAAGGTAAAGGAAAACTAAGCAAAAGAGACGGTGATAAATTCGGATTCCCTGTATTTCCGTTAAATTTTACAGATCCGGCAACTGGAAATTTATCTAAAGGTTACAGAGAAAGTGGTTATTTGCCCGAAGCTTTCATCAACATGGTGGCGCTTTTGGGTTGGTCTCCTGCAGATGATAAAGAAATTTTGTCTTTGGATGAAATGGCAAAAGAATTTGATTTAAATAAAGTTCATAAAGCCGGAGCAAGATTCAGCAAAGAAAAATCTGAGTGGTTTAATCATCAGTATATTCAAAAAACTTCTGATGAAGAATTATTAAATATTCTGAAAAGCTCAGATTTAAGCTTAAATATTGAAGATGAAAAATTATTAAAGATTATTCATCTGATGAAAGAAAGAGCAACTTTCCCGAAAGACATTTACGAAAACGGAAAATTCTTCTTTGAAGCTCCAATTTCTTACGATGAAAAAGCTTCAAAAAAAGCTTGGAATGACGAAACCTCAAATCTTTTAACTGAATTTGCTGAAAATTTAAATTCAATTAATGATTTTGTTTCAGAAAACATCAAACAGAGCTTACACGATTTTGCTGAAAGTAAAGGTTTGGGAATGGGGAAAGTAATGATGCCCCTTCGTTTAGCTTTGGTAGGAGAATTGAAAGGACCAGACGTTCCGGATATTTTGGAACTCATTGGAAAAGAAGAAAGTATCGCCAGAATAAGCAATGCTGTAAATAATTTTAAATAGGTTTTCATAATTTTTCATACATTTGAAAGATTTAATTTACTTCAAGAATGGAATATTTAAGTTTCGAACTTCCTATAAAAGAACTGATGGATCAATATCAAACATGTTCTTTAGTAGGAGAAGAAAGTGGTGTTGATGTAAAATTAGCATGCAGTCAGATCGAAGACAAGATCATAGATACCAAAAAAGAGATCTATGGAAATCTTACGCCTTGGCAAAGAGTACAGTTATCGCGTCATCCGGATCGCCCATATACTTTAGATTACATCAAAGGTATGGTAGATAAAGGAAGCTTTCTTGAGCTTCACGGTGACAGAAACTTTGCAGATGATCCTGCATTGATTGGTGGTTTGGCTACACTTGATGGTCAAAGAATCATGATTTTGGGAACTCAAAAAGGCAGAACAACTAAAGAAAGACAATACAGAAGATTCGGAATGCCAAATCCTGAAGGATACAGAAAAGCTTTAAGACTAATGAAGCTTGCTGAAAAATTCAAAATCCCTGTAGTTACTTTGGTAGATACACCGGGAGCTTATCCTGGTTTGGAAGCTGAAGAAAGAGGACAAGGTGAAGCGATTGCGAGAAATATTTTCGAAATGACAATGCTTAAAACACCTATTTTCACTTACATCATCGGTGAAGGAGCAAGTGGTGGAGCATTAGGAATTGGTGTCGGTAATAAAGTGTATATGTTAGAAAACACTTGGTACACTGTAATTGCGCCTGAAAGTTGTTCTTCAATCCTTTGGAGAAACTGGGATCACAAAGAAGATGCTGCAAATGCATTAAATCTTACCCCGAAAGATGCATTGAGAGAAAAATTCATCGACGGAATTATAGAAGAGCCACTTGGTGGAGCTCATTATGACCCGGAAGTTGCTTATTTAAATTTAAAAGCTTCTATTTTGCAAAACATTAAAGCTTTCTCTAAATTTACAGGTAAGGAACTTGAAACACATAGACAAGACAAGTTTATTGCGATGGGGCAATTTAAAGGATAAAAAAAGCGGTTAAGAAAATTCTTAACCGCTTTTTTTATTTTACATTTTCTATTCAGCAACATTCAACTGAATTTCAATATCTCTTGTTACTTTTTTGAGTGAAGAATATTTTGCATCACAAACAGAAGTTGTCAACACATACTCACCTTTTTCAACCATTACAAAATTTTGTCCGTTTGCCGGCACATCAAGATTGTAATATTTTTTTCCGCTTATTTTTACAACAAGCCTGCATTTAGATTTATTTTTAATATTAATATAAGCATCTTTATCATTAGGATCATAATTAAAAAGATGACTCAGGTAAGTAGCTGTATTCTTTGCTTTATCACTGGGTTCAGATTTTTTACTCGAACTGGACATTCCTGCATAACTAACCGTCCTTTCTGGAGTTGTAGCCGTTTTTGTATTTGATCCTAAAGTTTTGCCTTTATTAAGTTCACTGTTGTTTACAATCTTTTCAATCTTATCTTTACTTAAAGGTCTTATGGTAGGTTTTGCCTCGATGGAATTATCTGCCATGATAATGTTTATCAATTTCCTTTTGAGATCATCATTTTTTGCATGTCCCGGATTTTGTTTAATAAAACCCGCTATAATTCTTGGTTCTGCAGTAGATTCAGCCTCTTCTAGAGTATAAATAATAACTGTTTCTTTTTCTGCAACGACTTTAGTTTTGGCTTTTTTCTTTTTTTGAGCAATGCCCAGACTGAAAATGGAAAGGAATATGATTAGAAATATTTTTTTCATGTAAAATCTTTAAAAATTTATTAAATAAATACTATAACGTTAAAAGTCATTTTTTAGTTTATCATTAAAATCATTATCTTTGCCCTGCTCAAAAATAAACTATTAAAGTTAATTATAATTTTAAATAAAAAATAATAAATATTATGTCTTATTCACCAGCTGCTGCAGACGTAGCAAAATTAAGAAACCAAACAGGTGCAGGTATGATGGACTGCAAGAAAGCTCTAGTTGAAGCAGAAGGAGACTTCGAAAAAGCAGTAGATATCCTTAGAAAAAAAGGACAGAAAGTTGCTGCTAACAGAGCTGACAGAGATTCTTCTGAAGGTGCAGTAATCGCAAGAGTAAACGAAGATAACACTTTAGGTGTTGTTATTTCTTTGAACTGCGAAACTGACTTTGTTGCTAAAAACGAAGCGTTCATCGAGCTAGCTTACGAATTAGCTGAAATGGCTATTTTCGCTGCTACTAAAGAAGAATTATTGGCTACAGATTTCCACGGAATGACTGTTGCTGATAAATTGATCGAGCAAACTGGAGTTATCGGTGAGAAAATCGAGATTGGTGCATTCGAAAGAATCACAGGACCTTTCTTGGGAGCTTACATCCACGCTGGAAACAAAATCGCTGCTATCACTGCTCTTTCTGCTAAAGTAGAAGGTGCTGACGAAGCTGCTAAAGCTGTTTCTATGCAAGCTGCTGCAATGAACCCAATCGCTCTTGACGAAACTGCTGTTTCTCAGGAAACTATTGACAAAGAATTGGAAATCGAAAGACACAAACTTACTGAAGAAGGTAAGCCTGCAAACATTATCGATAATATCTTGAAAGGTAAAATGCAGAGATTCTACAAAGACAATACTTTGGTACACCAAGATTTCATTAAAGACAACTCTATTTCAGTTGCTGATTATGTAAAATCTGTAAACGGAGATCTTAAAGTAACAGGATTTGTAAGAGTTAGCTTATAGTAACTTTTCAAATTAAAATATTAATCCCGATGATTCTTTCATCGGGATTTTTTTGTGATCATTTCATTTTAGGATATTAACAATATATGAAGTTAGTTTTAAATTTTCCACATTTCGGCAAATATTAAAAAAGTGTTAAAAAAATACTGTAAAAATTTGATTATTAATACTTAAATTTGTCGCCCCTAAAAACTGAGGCATGAAAAGATTTTTACTTATTATTTGTACATTTTGGTGTTTTATCCTTAATGCTCAACTTGATACAGAGCACTGGTTTGCTCCAATGTCTGCAAAGGCAGGAACTGGTGGTCTTGAAGGATATTTATATTTATCAACTGATGAAGCCACACCTTTTGCGGTACAAATCTTCAACAATAACACATTATACACAACAGTTCAGGTAAGTAAAAACAATCCGGCACAAGTAATTATTCCCAATAATTTTTTGATCGCTTCAGCACAAAACCAGTTGTTTACAGTGAATAACATGGGATTGAATGTAAAAGGTTCTAAAAAATTCTTTGCCAATTACAGATTTTCAATGTCGAATCATGCGGAGATTCTTACTTCAAAAGGAGCAGCTGGTTTAGGAACCACATTTTATGCGGGTGTAGCTCCTATTTCGGGATCTGAAGACCATATGAATGCTACAATCGGAGTTACAGCGACCGAAGACAACACCGTCGTGACGATTTCCGGTTACAATCCGAGTATTATTTTTTCAGACGGAATATCTTCACCTACAAGAACATTTACACTTAATAAAGGAAAATCTTATATCTTAGATGTTGTAAGTTCTTGGTCTAATATCAATAAAACAGGACTTGTAGGAGCAAAAATTGTCGCTACAAAAGCAATTTCTGTTACCAATGGGAATTTTAATGCAGCCTACACTACTCAAAATCTCACCAATAATGATATCTTGATGGATCAGGCAGTTCCCGTAGATCGTTTAGGGAAAGATTTCGTTGTTGTAAAAGGAAACGGAACCGTAGCTTCTCAAATGGAAACCGCTTTAATTATTGCTACAGAAAACAATACACAGATTACATTTAACGGAAGCGGAGCTACAACGACTCTTAATGAAGGACAATATTATTTAGTACCCAGTACAAGATACCAGCATCAGGGAAATAATCATTATAATATGAATATTTCTTCAACTAAAAACATATATGTTTATCAGCTTCTTTCTGGTGCTACCAATGGAAACGAATATGCTTCCGGAGGAATGAATTTCATCCCGCCATTGAGCTGTTTTATGCCTAATAAAATTGACGAAATTGGATTTATCAACAAAATTGGAGGGCTAACTTTTGCTACAAGATTAAATATCATCACACAAACCGGAGCTACCGTAACTTTAAACGGTGGTAATATTGCAGCAGGAAACGGTCCTTATCCTGTAACTGGAAACCCTAACTGGGTAAGCTACTCTATTCAGAATGTTACAGGAAATGTAACGTTAAATTCTACAAAAGCAATGACGGCAGGAATTGCCGCAGGAAGCGGAGCTGTAGGATATGGAGGATATTTTGCAGGATTTTCATCAGTTCCCGCAATTACAAAAACCGGTGACTGTTACGCAGGAATTCTTTTACAGGTTGATAATAATTATGATTCTTACCAATGGTATTTGAACGGTGTTGCTATTTCCGGAGCAACTACTTTTTCCATTAACCCTGAATTGTACGGAGCAGGAGCATATACCTGTTCGGTAACGAAAAACAACTGTGAAACAAAATTGACGACGATTTATAATTACACACTATGTCCGCCAATTTCAACAACCACTTATACAATCGGATCTTGTAATACAAAAATAATCACACCTGCATTTACAAGTTCTACACAGACCATTGTTCCATCATTAACTGCAATTATTTCTCAGCCAACTAACGGAACTGCGACAGTAAATCCAACCACAGGACAAATTACTTACACACCAAATGCTACGACTGTAAATACTACAGACCAGTTTATTTATTATATCCAGGGAAATGGAAATCCTTTTGCTTTTGAATATTTTAAAATCATCATCAACACAGATGTTCTTCAGGTAAACAATGCCTCAATAAGCATTTGTAATAGCGCTACAGGAAATGGAACCTATAATTTAACAACTGCAAATGTTACATCAGCTGTTGGAGCCAATATTATTTATTTTACCAATGTAAATTTAACGGGTCAAATTACCGATCCAACCAATTACACTGGACCTGCAGGAATTATTTATGCTAATGTAACTTCGGCTTACGGATGTTCTAAAGTTGCACAGATTACATTGACAATGAATCCGTCTCCAAACATCAATACAAGTGCTTATAATGCAGATTTTTGTGATGATAATTCTTCCGGGGTTATTAACATAAATTTTGCAACTGTTACTCCTCAGATTGTTACAAATTCAGCTAATTTTATTGTAAAATATTATTTAAATCAAGCTGATGCTAATGCAGGAAATAACAACACATTGCTAACTAACTGGAACTACAGTTCAAATACAACAGTTTATGTAAGAGTTGAGAGCACAAACGGTTGTCCTCCTGCTTTTGGACAAATTAATTTTGTTATTAAAAACAAAGTTCCTTTGCTAACTCCAACGCATCTATTAGAAATTTGCGATACTGACATGAATGGCTCTGAAACAGTCAATCTAAATAATTATAAAAACATTTTCACTACAGATGCTGCGACCGCCGTTACTTTCCACAACAGTTTGGCAGATGCACAATCTGGCGCAAATGCAATCTCTGCAACACAAACAATCAATAATGGAGCAACGGGAACTTTTTATTTAAGATTTACAAATGCAACACAGTGTTTTAACACCGCGAGTTTAGCAATCAAAGTAAATGCTGTTCCTAATATCAATATTGCGAATTTTAACGGTAATCTTTGTGATGATAATTTTGATGGAATTATTAATGTAAATTTCAATAGCATTACTCCACAAATTGTAACCAACTCTGCAAATTTTACGGTGAGATATTACTTAAGTCAAGCTGATGCTAATGCGGGAAACAATAATACACTTCCAACCAACTGGACATATACCTCAACTACAATCGTTTACATAAGAGTAGATGGTACAAGTACAATTTGCCCGACTGCTTTTGGACAAATTAATTTTACTGTAGGTAATAAAATCACCTTACTTACTGCAAACTTTACTGCTGAAATTTGCGATAATGATTTAAACGGTTCACAAAACGTTAATCTTAATGATTACAGAAATCAGTTTACAACAGATCCTTCTGTGACGTTAACTTACCACGCGACATTGGCAGATGCACAATCAGGAATCAACGGGTTAGCAGTAAACCAAATTATTACAACTCCGGCTACATTTTATATTAGATTCACAAGTAATAACGGATGTCCGAATACTGCAACTTTAAAAATCAGTCTAAGATCTCCAAAAAAATCTGAAGTTTTGAAAGATCAGATTATCTGCTCAAATGACAAAGCAGTTTTGAATGCCGGAGATGGGTTTACATCTTATTTATGGAGCACAGGAGCTACTACTTCTACAATTACAGTTGGCGTAGGAACTTACTATGTAGATCTAGGTTTTAATGGTTGTATTTACAAACAAACCGTAACTGTAACTGCAGCGCAAACTCCAACTATTACAAGCATTGTCGTTACAGGAACTACTGCAACAATCAATGTTACGGGAGGTTCGGCACCTTATCAATATTCATTAAATGGTTCTGATTATCAAAACTCTAATGTATTTACTGGTTTATCGAGAGGTCCTTACAAAGTTTATGTAATTGGAAGAGACGGTTGTCAACCCGTTATTAAAGATTTTTTAATTTTAAATTTAATTAATACCATCACTCCAAACGGAGACGGAAGAAATGACGTTTTAGATTATTCTGATTTAAGAATAAAAGAGCAGGTAAGCATTGAAGTTGTTGATCGATATGGCGCACCGGTTTACAAATCTGCAGGTAACAATTACAAATGGGACGGAAAGTCTGGGGGAAGAAATCTTTCAACAGGAACATATTGGTATATAATCAAATGGGTAGAGCCTGATACAAAATTACCAGTTTCTCATTCTGGATGGCTATTAATAAAGAATCGAGAATAGATTTTAAATTTTGTTTATGATTTATTAACAATATATTAAATATTATTTTAATTTTGTAGAAATCCTAATTCCATATTTTATGAAAAGATTTCTACTCAGCTTAGCGTTAATACTCGGCATGTTTACATCTTTGTTTGCGCAGAGAGATACTGAACATTGGTTTGCCCCTTATTACGATAACGCATCATCTACAACAACCCAGTCTATCTATTTTTCTACTGATTCGGTGATACCTTTTGTAGTAACGATTTACAACAACAATGTATCAATCGGTACAGTAACAATTAGTAAAAATTCTCCGCAGATATTTAGTGTTCCAACACAATATATTATCACTAAAACAGCAGCACAGGCTTTTACTCCCATTACGATGGGACTTTATACAAAAGCAGAAAAACCTTATTATGCTAATCTAAGGATTTACTCAATTAGCCATGGAGAGATTATAACCTCCAAAGGTAAAGCAGGAATAGGAACCAAGTTTTATGCAGCAGCAACACCGGTTACAGCAAATCATACGCTTTGTAACTTCACCACTGCTGTTCTCGCTACTGAAAACAATACCCTTGTAACCGTATCTGGCTATAATAGTGGTATCGTTTTCACCAACAATACTGGTACAACACCTGCAAATGTCACTTTTACACTTAATAAAGGACAATCTTACATCTTAACAGGTCAAGCAAATAATGGTGCCAATGCATCTGGTTTCATAGGTGCTAAAATAGAATCTACCAAACCTGTTTCAGTAACAAATGGTAACTCGAATGGTCAATATGCGACTGTAAGTGCTTCAGATGGGTCAGACATTTTGATGGATCAATCTGTTCCTGTTGAAAGATTGGGTAGTGAATTTGCTATTATTAAAGGAAATGGCAACATTGGAAAAACAATGGAGGGGGCAGTTGTAATAGGAACAGAAAACAACACTCAAATTTTCTTAAATGGAAATAGTACTGCAATAGCCACAATTAATGAAGGGCAATTTTATCAGATTGCAGAGACAAACTTTATTCAACAATTAGGAACTAGTGGCCATTATAATATGCATATTAGAACATCAAAAAATGTTTATGTATATCAAATATTAGCTGGCCAAGCTTCAAGTAATGCAACAGGAGGTTATAACTATATACCACCATTGAACTGTTTTTTACCTAGAAAAATTGAAGAGATAGGATTAATTAATGAATTCCCTTCAAACACCACAACAAATGTTAAATTAAATATTCTTACTGAAACAGGTGCTACTGTTTTGGTTAATTCAAATCCAATTGCAGCAGCTAATGGACCATTCCCTATTACAGGAACAACAGCATGGGTATCTTATTCTATACCAGGAATTACAGGAAATGTAACCGTAACTTCTACAAAAGCCGTAACAGTAGGAGTATCTGGAGGTTATGGTACCGCAGCAGGATTTGGCGGATACTTTGCCGGATTCTCTTCAATTCCTGTAATTGCAAAACAGACTGGTGAATGTATTCCAGGGATTATTTTAGAAGTTGATGATGGTTATGACAGCTATCAATGGTTTTTGAACAATACACCAATACCCGGAGCAACTACTCATACAATAACTCCTGCGGTTGCTGGAGACTATACCGTAAAGGTAACTATGGGAACCTGTCCACCAGTGACAACACCAATATACAAGGTCTTTACTTGTTTGGGACAAACTACTCAAACTATAAATATCTGTGGTACTAAAGCAATTGTTCCAACGTTTACAAACTCAACTCAAACACCAGTACCTGGTACTGTGTCAATCATTACACAACCTACAAATGGAACAGCCACACTTAATCCATCTACGGGAGTAATAACCTATGTTCCCAATCCAGGATACTTGGGTCCAGATAAAATTGTTTATAAATTCTGCGGCAATGCACCTGAATTTGTAGATTGTGAACAGGTAACTTTAAACTTAAACCTGGTTCCTTTTGTACTAACAGACAGAACTATCAAAGCTTGTCAATATGCAGGAAACGGATTTTTTGATTTAACGACAGCAAATGTAACAGACAATGCTGTACCAACAACAAAAAAATTCTATCCTACTCTAGCAGATTTAAATGCAAATACCAATCAGATTGCTAATCCAACGAATTATTTCTCAGGATTAGGCTCAGTTTACGTAAGAGTTACAACAGCTGAAGGTTGTGTAGGGAATGCAAAAATCACTTTAGATTTTCACCCTACTCCAGTGGTTAAAGAAGCAACTTTAACAGAATGTTTCTTAGAAAACAACGAAACTAAAGGTAGATTTAATTTATTGAATGCGAATGTAACAGCTGAAACACCGGTTACAAAAAAATTCTATCCTACTTCTACAGATGCAAGTAATGGAACCAATGAAATTTTAGGAGTTGACGCTTATATTTCAGGAAACGGATCTGTATATGCAAGAGTATTCAATTCAAATGGTTGTTATGCTATAGCTAAAATCAATTTAAAAGTAACACCTCCCAAAAGATCCCCGATATTAGTTGATAAATACATCTGTATTGACGATAGGACTACTTTAGATGCAGGTCCGGGATATCAATCTTACCGTTGGAGTACTGGTGCAACTACACAATCAATACAGGGAGTAGCAGTAGGTGATTACTGGGTAATCCTTCAGGATTCAGGGTGTTCTGTGAAACAGTTTGTCAGCGTGAAGAAAGCACAAGATCCTGTCATTACTTCAATTGAAATATCCAATAATACTGCTACTGTAATTGTAACCGGAGGAATAGCACCATATAAGTTTTCGGTGGACGGAGTAACCGCTTGGCAGGATTCTAATGTATTTACTAATCTTACCAGAGGACAGCATACATTCTATGTAAAAGATTCTTTCAATTGTAACCCTATTTCAGTAGAAGTCACCGTACCTAATTTAGTAAATGCAATTACTCCTAATGGAGACAATGTAAATGATTACATAGATTACAGAGAACTGGCTTATAAGGATAATCTTACATTCTTAATCTATGACAGATATGGAAACAAAATATTCACAGGTGATAAGTCTAATAATTACAGATGGGATGGTACCCATTCTAATAAAAAGATTGTAACAGGAACATATTGGTATCACATTAACTGGAATGAACCAAATGAAGCAAAAACTCCAATTAAATACACCGGCTGGATTTTGGTGAAGAACAGAGAATAATAAAAAAGCATAATAAATTTGAGCCACAACACAAATGTTGTGGCTTTTTGTTAATTATATTTGATTTTTTTTTTACATTTTTTATAATACATTTAAATTATTCCATTATTTTTGTACAAATCCTAATTCTTCATTTATGAGAAAACTTTTACTCTCTTTTTTATTAATCATCTTCAGCGGCAATTTTATTTTTGCCCAGAGAGATACAGAGCATTGGATAGCGCCATATTATGCAACCACAGCTGTTACAGCACAGTCACTTTACCTTTCTACAGATTCGGCAACACCTTTTGTAGTAACTGTATACAGCAACAATGTTGCATTGGGAACAGTTACCATTAGCAAAGGAAGTCCGCAAACCTTTATTGTTCCTACCACAAATATTTCCACTAACATTGCTTCGGAAGCTTTTACTGTAATTAATAAAGGACTATATATTAAGGCGGATAAACCTTTTTACTGTACCCTAAGAATGGTAAACTTAACTCAACATGCTGAAGTGGTAACCAGCAAAGGTAAAGCAGGTATTGGTACACAGTTCTTTGTTGCAAGTACTCCTTCTACTCAGCTTGAATCCAATAATTTTACTGCAGGGGTTTTAGCAACAGAAGATAATACAACAGTTACTGCTACCTGGAGTGCTACAGCAGTTTTCACATTTTTTGGAGCTACTCCCACAACTAACACCCACACCTTTGTTTTAAATAAAGGCCAATCTTTTATTTTTGCAGGACCAATATCTCCTACAGTTCCATTCATGGGTGCAAAAATCGTTTCAAACAAGCCCATTACACTTACTAACGGAAATGTGACTGCTAATTTTGGAATTAGCACTTCTGCTGGAAGAGATATTATTTTAGATCAGTCTGTACCGACAAGCAGACTTGGAAGCACTTTTGCAATGGTGAGAACGAGATCTACTCTTCCAGACCTGGAAGGAGGGATTATAATTGCTACTGAAAACAATACGGAAGTATATTTAAATGGATCTACAACTCCTGTTGTAACATTAGCTCAAGGGCAATGGTACAGGATTTCCGGAAGCAACTATATTGTACAGCCAGGAGGATCACATGCTAATATGTTTATAAGTACTTCAAAAAATGTTTATTTATATCAGTTAGTTTCCGTACTGAATGACAGCGCTACCTGTGGATTTAATTATATCCCCCCTCTAAACTGTTTTTTACCAAGAAAAATTGATGAGATTGGTAAAGTTGGTCAAATGCCCACAGGTACCGGAGGAGCTAGTGTTGTACCTGGTGGTACTATTGTAAAGCTTAATATTTTAACTGAAGTAGGCGCGACGGTTACTTATACCGTTAATGGAGGAGCACCAATAACTCCAACTGCTGAACAGGGCCCGTTTCCATTGACAGGAAACACCAACTGGGTAACCTATGCAATACAGCCTATTACCGGCAATATAGCGATACAATCTAATAAAGCGGTCACCGCTGGAATTAATGGAGGACATAGTTCTTCGGGATATGGAGGATATTTTGCTGGGTTTTCTTCAATCCCGCTTATTGCAAAAAAAACCGGAGAATGTATTCCCGGCTTGATATTGGAAGTAGATGATAGCTATGATACTTTTCAGTGGTTTAGAAATGGCATTGCTATCCCAGGTGCAAACAGTAATTCATACACTCCAACACAATCTGGAAACTATACAGTGACCATTACGGTAGGATCTTGCCTTCCGGAAACTACTCCTGTATTTAAAGTATTTACATGTCTTGAAGAAACAGCGCAGACTAAAACCGTATGTGAAGGTTATTTAAATATCGTCCCTGCGTTTACAACATCACCGCAAACCTTCACACCAGGAAGTGTGCAGATTATTACCCCACCAACGAATGGTACTGCAATCATCAATCCTACCACAGGTGTTATTGGATACACTCCAAACAGCGGCTTTGTAGGTAACGATAAAATTGTTTATAAATTCTGTGGAAATGATCCTGAATTTGTAGATTGTGAACAAATCACTCTTACATTAACTGTAGCAGAAAGCCCAGTAGTAAATGATGCGACGCTAAGAACCTGTTTCCTTGAAGCAAATATTGCTACAGGATTATTTAATCTTACAAATGCTATAGTAACTACTCAACCTGGTGTTACGAAAAAATATTACCCATCGGTAACCGACGCCAACAATCAAACGAATGAAATTTTGGTTCCTGATAATTATGTCGCTCCAAATGGTGTGGCTTACGTCAGAGTAAGTAATGCAAATGGGTGTTATCGTGTTGCAAAAGTAACCTTGGTTGTTCTTGCACCAGTAGAGTCTGCTGTATTAGTTGATAAAGTAATATGTATAGAAGACAAAACTGTTTTAGATGCAGGACCTGGATTTGACGGATACGAATGGAGCACTGGAGCTACTACACAAACTATTAGTAACATAGGAGTAGGAACTTACTGGGTAAAACTAAAAACAGGAGACTGTGTTACCAAACAAGCTATAAAAGTTTATGCATCTGAGCAGCCGGTTATTACAAACATTGAAGTTTCTACGACAAACATTACAGTATATGTTACCGGAGGGGTTGCTCCTTATGAATATTCTATAAACAATATCAATTGGCAGTCTTCAAATGTGTTTACAGAGCTTCCGAGAGGTGACGTTAAAGTTTACGTGAGGGATACATTCAATTGTGTACCGATTGAAGTAGGGATAACAATTCCTAATATCGTAAATGTGATTACTCCAAACTCAGATGGAATTAATGATATTTTAGATTATTCTGCTCTTGCCAATAAACCAAACTTGGTATTCAATATTTTTGATAGATACGGAAACAGAATTCATCAAGGGAATAAAGAGAAGGGCTATACTTGGGATGGAACTACCAACGATAAAAAGAAAGTTTCTACAGGAAATTATTGGTATAATATCAGTTGGAATGAAAACGGAAAAGCTAAAACTCCAATCAAATTCTCAGGCTGGATTTTAGTAAAAAACAGAGAATAACCAATTTTTAAATCAAATATTATTAAAAACCACGATGTGACATCGTGGTTTTTGTTTATTTTTAAAACTATTAACGTATTTTATTATTAAATTTGTGGTAAAATCAAGTTCAAAATGAAGAAAATTTTATCTTTTTTCCTTATTTTTTATATATTCTCAACTTCACTCGCTCAACTGGATAGAGAACATTGGTTTGCTCCTATGGTAGATCGTACAGGAAACCCCAATCCTTATCAAAAGCTTTATCTTTCGACCAATCGTACAACACCATTTATTGTAACCATCTACAATAACAACCTTGTTATTGGTACAGTTACAATTAGCAAAAATAATCCACAAAAATTTGATGTTCTTCGAGATTATATTATTACAACTCAGCAAGCAGATCTTTTTACCTCAACTTCAAAGGGGCTATATCTAAAAGCTGATTTTCCATTTTATGCCAATTTAAGATTTTCGGTTTATAACCATGCTGAGATTATTACCTCAAAGGGAACAGCTTCTACGGGTACAACTTTTCATGTAGCCACTGCTCCCATTACGGTAGAAAATAATATTTTAAATTTTATGACAAGCGTTTTGGCAACTGAAGACAACACAACGGTTACCATCTCCGGTTACAAAAATACAGTACAGTTTTCAAACGGGACAACGGGAGCAACTAATCCCACACTTACTTTTACATTAAACAAAGGAAAGTCTTATATCATTGATGGTATTGGAGATATTCCCGGAAATTTTGACGGATTTATAGGAGCCAAAATTGTTGCCACAAAACCTGTGAACATCACCAACGGAAACTTCAACGGACAATATTCAGGAAATAACCCTACCAGCTCTGATATTTTAATGGATCAGTCGATACCAGTAAGTCAGCTTGGAAGTACATTTGCTCTCGTAAAAGGTAACGGAAATATAGGTAGCAATATGGAGAGTGCTCTGGTAATTGCTACTCAAGATAATACAGCAGTATATGTAAATAACGAACTAGTACCGATTGCCAATCTGAATACCGGACAATATTATGTGATACCGGATACAAAATATCAGCTTCAGGGAAGTGGGCATTATAATCTTTATATTGTAACAAGCAAAAATGCTTATGTTTATCAAATGCTTGCAGGAGCATCTACGACGGGGAATGAAGTAGCAACAGGTGGTTTCAATTTTATTCCTGGGCTCAATTGTTACCTACCAAAACAGATTAATGAAATCGGATTTATTGATGAAAACTTTGTACATACCAATAACAATCCTTCTGGGATTCTTTCTATTCCCACTAAATTAAATCTTATTACCGAAAAAGGCGCCACCGTTTTTGTCAACGGAAATCCTCCTCCTCCAGGAACAGGACCGTTTGATATGACAGGTACAAGCAGCTGGGTTACATACGGCATTCCCAATACAACAGGAACAATTACTGTAAATTCAACAAAAGCGATTACTGCAGGAATTACAGCAGGAAGTGATGCTGTAGGATATGGCGGTTTTTTTGCAGGATTCTCTACACAACCCGTAATTTTAAAATCCGGTGGAGATTGTGTTCCGGGAATCGTATTAACTGTAGACCCAGTTATCTATGACTCTTACCAATGGTATGTAGGCGGAATCCTTATTGTGGGAGCTACATCACCTACTTATACTCCTACCGGATCAGGGAATTATACATGTTCGGTAACTATGGGAACTTGTGCGCCACTTATAACAGCACCTTTCAAAGTTTTAAACTGTATGAAACAAACTGCTGTAACTTACAACATTTGCGACACAAAAGTGATTACTCCTACATTCACAACTTCTACACAGACTCCGGTAGCTTCAACTGTTGCCATTACCACTGCTCCAACTTTAGGAACTGCAATCATTAATGCTGCAACAGGAGTTATCACTTATACAGCAACCAATCCTTCAGCTGGTGGAACAGATACTTTTGTTTATACTTTCTGCGGAAATGATCCCAATTTTACAGATTGCGAAACCGTTACAGTAACGATTAATATTCATCCTGTAACAGTAAACAATGCTACATTAAGCGCTTGTAATATCAACGGTAACGGAACTTTTAATCTTACAACAGCTATTGTTACTACAAATACTCCGGTAACCATTACTTATTACCCAACTTTATTTGATGCACAAAACGAAAATCTAGCGGCAATAATTGCTGTTCCCACTACATATTCTGCACCAAATGGAACTATTGTTTATGTTGTTGTAAAAAATCCTACGGGATGTAAAAGCATTGCACAGATTACGCTAAATCTGTTTCCTCTGGCAATTGTTACCCCTGCCAATATGGGGAACCAGTGCGACGAAAATATGGATGGAACAGTAAATGTAGTTCTTTCAGATATTACACAATTGATATTGAATAATCCTGCCTATTTTACCAATGTAAGGTATTATGCCCTTTTAGCAGATGCCAATTTAGGAAATGCCAATACACTTCCAAATAACTGGAGTTACAACACCAATACTACTATTTTTATTCGTGTAGAATCTCCTAACGGATGTGCTCCTGTTATTCAGCAAATCAATTTTACGGTTGGTACAAAGCTGACTTTAATTAAAAATACTTTCAACACCGATTTTTGTGATGATGATTTAGATGGAATCAAACCAATGAATTTATCATTTTTCTTAAATCAATTTACCCTAGATCCACTTGTTACTGTTACTTATCATTCAACTCTTGCAGATGCGCAAAATGATGTCTCACCAATTAGTGGTGCAGTTACACTTACCGGGTCTCATACTTACTATATAAGATTTGAAAAAAGTGGTTTCTGTCCGGATGTAGCAACAGTAAGAATCAATCTTAAAGTTCCTAAAAAATCTGATATTTTATCAGATAAAGTAATTTGTCCTAAAACCACAACAAATTTAGACGCAGGTCCTGGATTTGATACCTATCTTTGGAGCACAGGTGATACAACGCCTGCAATTTCTAACGTTCCAGCAGGTAACTATTGGGTTGAACTTAGTTTTAATGGATGTGTTTACAGACAATTTGTAAATGTTTCAGAACCTACTTTACCAGTTATAACATCAATCGAAATCAACGGTTCTACTGTTACAATTGGCGTAAGCGGCGGTACACCTGCTTATGAATATTCTCTCGATGGTTTTATTTGGCAGACTTCTAATGTATTTACCAATGTAGTAAGAGGAACTTACACTATATATGTGCGAGATTCTTTGAATTGCGACATTGTGAAAAAAGATTTTGTAATCATTAATTTAATTAATACCATAACACCAAATGGTGACGGCAGAAATGATGAAATAGACTATTCTGCATTGATGGGCAAAGAAAATCTTGAATTCAGAATTTTTGACAGATACGGTGCCGAACTTTTCCGTGGCACTCCTTCCAACAAATTTACCTGGGACGGAAATATGAAAGGAAGACCAGTTTCTACCGCAACCTATTGGTACTTTATAAGCTGGACAGAGCTTGGCAATGTAACAAGTGTAAAATACTCAAGTTGGTTATTGGTGAAACACCGAAACAACAGTCTTTGGGATAAATAATTTTAAAATTTTAAACCTAAAAAAGTTTTCTATAACATACATTAACAGTTTAGTATAAAGTTTAATATAACTTTAACCACATATTGACAGATCTCACATAAAAACTGACATAATTCTTATGTAATTTTGCACGACATATGAAGAAACTTTTTTTAATTATATTGTTGGTTTTTATAAGTAAGGTTAATGCGCAGAATTTTTCCGGTGAAGTCTTTTTACGAGATAATTCAGTGCTGTATCTTAATCAGGTTTATGTCACCAATCTTACGACGCTCAAAACTGTTCTTACAACTTATAGTGGTGAATTTAATTTAAAAGCAGAACCTGGAGATGTTATTCGTTTTACATCAATTATTACAGAAAGAAAAGATGTAAAACTGACTCCACAAATGTTCAATTCTAAAAATTTAGTTGAGTTAAAAGTAGCATATTACGACATTCAGGAAGTTGTAATCAGCAGATTCAGACCTACCGGAAACTTGAGATATGATGTAAACTCCATCCGTAAAGAAGATAAAGCTCTTGCTTTAAAAAAAGTAATTGGTCTTCCCGAGCCTAAAGGTGATGGAACTTCTCCTGTACTTCCTGTTGCCGGATTAAGAGACGGTGGTCTTACCTTTAGTTTAGAAAGTATATTTGATATTCTTTCTGGCGATCGTAAGAAAAAACAGCGTTTGGTTGCTTATGAAAGAATGAACAGCTCTGTAACCAACATCAAAAATTATTTAGGAAAAGATTATTTCACAAGAATTAAAATCCCGGAAAATCTTATCGATAACTTTTTACAGTTTGTTTATACTTCAGAAAACATTGAAGCTTATGTACAAACCGGAAATTTTGAAGCAATAAAATTACCTATCGAAAAATATCTTCCTATTTATCAGAGAAGATTAAAAAATTCGCATCTTCAGGATGTCATAAAATAACCAATTAGAGGATTTTTAGTTAAAAAAATTCATTAAAAATAAATCTTAACATTTTAAAGGTTACCATTTTTTAAAAAATTATTTAATTTTAATGAAACCAATACTTTAAATAATTTTCCTGAAAATTATTTAAAACCATATCAACAAATATATTATTCAATGAAAAAGTTAATTTTACTTTTCACCACTTTATTATTTCTGACATTCTCTGCGCAGAAGCAAGGCAAAGACTATAGTAATATTCTTAAAAGCAAGAATATCTATGAAATCAACGCCTTCCTGAGAGATGCACATCCTGATGATCCCCGAAGATCTGTTCTGAAGCCGAGAGTAATGGATTTTATGAAAGATTACATCAAAAATGCTCCACCTGGTGACAAAAAAGTAAAAGAAATGCAGGAAAATCTTGCAAGGCTGAGAAGAGGACCTTCTACAAAAGTTTCTTTCGAGGAGATGAATGCAATAATCAAACAGAAACAAATCTTAAAATATCAAAAGCAATTACAGGTCGGTCAGTCTGCGATAGCCTATACACCAAGTTCAGCTCAAAATGTCTATGTAGTCCCTTCTTCTGCACCAAAAAACACCAAAGTTATTGCAGATACAGAAGCATCTGAATTTAATATGTTGATGGGAGAAAACCCTACAGAGCATAAAAATAAAACGGTGAAAATCCTAAACTCTCTATTTGATAATGATCCGAATGCAAAAGAGTGCATCGTGATGATTGAAAATAAATCTGACTGTAATATTATCGTGAGAATTGAAGGTATCGGAAATACAAAATACAGACTTCCTGTTCCTGCTCATGGAGACAACTCTATTGTGGTAGAAAAAGGAGATTATTTATTTACAAGTATCGTTTGTGGAGCTCAGTATGCTTCACAGAAAACCATTCAAAAACCATTAATGGTAGCATTGGGAAGCTCATCACGATAGATTCTACAATTTTTCGTTTCGATTAAAAATTTAAATGCTGCATAATTTTCGTAATTTTGCAGCATTTCATATAATTCATGGGCAAAAATAAATTAAGAAGATTCGCAGAAAACAAAACATTACCAAACGTTGTTCAACCTACAAGAGAACAAGCCCTCAATGGTTTTGAATTGAAAGGAAACTGGAGAAAAGATTTCTTTAAAAACGATCAACCTATCGTTTTAGAATTAGGTTGTGGAAAAGGTGAATATACTGTAGGTTTAGCAAAAACTTTCACAGATAAAAACTTTATCGGAATTGATATTAAAGGAGCAAGATTCTGGTTCGGAGCCAAAGAAGCAGTAGAAAACGGAATGCACAATGTTGGTTTTCTAAGATCACAAATCGAATTGGTAGAATATTATTTTGCTGAAAACGAAGTTGATGAAATCTGGATTACTTTCCCGGATCCGCAGATAAAATATAAACGTACGAAACATAGATTGACGCATCCTGATTTTCTTGAAAGATATAAGAAATTCTTAAAGCCTGGCGGAATTGTGCATTTAAAAACCGATTCGGAATTTTTGCATGGTTATACTTTGGGCTATTTACAAGGTGTCGGTTACGAAATTATCTCTGCACATCACGATATTTACGGAGCTTTAGAATATGATCCGAATACGCCTCATCTAAGAGACATACGAACATATTATGAAGAATTGTTTTCAGCAAAAGGAAAAACAATTACTTATATAAAATTCAAGATTAATTAAATCCATATGAAAGCTGTAACATAATTTACAGCTTTTTTAACGGCAATAAAGCAAAGATTTCTGAGTTTAATAAAAAGTTTAAATTTAATTTGAAAATATATTATCATGAAAAAGTTCCTTCTTTTTTCTCTTTTTATCACTTTGTTTATGAATAGTTGCAGCAGCGCTAATCAGAATACTAGACAACCTATACGAAGACCTTTTCCTACAACCTCGAATACCGGAACTAAAGATAATTCAGCAACTCAGACAGAGAGAGAATATCACGCTTTACTAAAGACTTACAAACCTGAAACTGCAGAAGTTTTAAACAGCCTGTTGAATGATTCTTCAAACAGTGCAAATGTCTCAATTTCTGTGGAAAATAAGTCGAACTGCAATATGGTTTTAACAATTAGCGGTAAAAATTATTTCAAAAAAATTCCTATTGGAGCTAATAAAATAGGGTCTGCGATGATTCCAAAAAACCAGAATTATAATCTGTCTGGGATGCTTTGCAGTTCTGTTTATGAGAAAACAAAATATGTTACAAATTCTTTCAGTATAAAATTATCAAACTAAATAATTTTATTCTTAATTGATTAACTTTGTAGCCAGCAAAACTTTCGGATAATATTCGGAAAAAATAAAAAACACAATTTGATGAAGAAAAAAACACTCACTGTTTTCTTCTTCGGTCTCATTCTTTCATCCTGCGCAGGTAATACGGTTGAAAAAGTTGACGTTCTTAAAAGTACAAATATCAATGAGATTGAAGAATACCTTGAAAAAGCACACCCTCAAGATCCTAAAACGAAAATTTTAAAACAGCGGATCATCGCATTGAAGAATGCTGCATGGACAAAAGGGGCGAAAAATGCAAAACCTATGGAGGCAAGACCTGTTTTCATAGAATTACCCGATCAATTAAGCAATAAAAAAAACACTAAAGCTCATCTGGAAGTATTTAAAAAACTAATGTCTGAAACTTCGGAAGAGCATAGAGAGAAGACCAAAAAGCTTCTGAATAACATGTTTAATGAAGATATTACTCACCATGAAGCCATTCTCCTGCTTAAAAATAATTCTGACTGTAATTTGGTTTTAGAAATCTCAGGAAAGAAGTTTTACAATCTTGCTGTTCCGGCAAAAGGTGAAAATTTTATTGTTCTGAATAAAGATACCTACACGTTTTCAGGAAATATTTGTGATGTAAAATACCAAAGTTCAAAAGATATTAATAAAAGTCTTGTTGTCGTTTTACAAAATCCGGGATTTACACCAGATTTAATTGCAGAAAGAAGGTTAAATAATAGCTCTGAAAAAATAAAAACGAAGCCAAGGATTTCCCCTAAAGGAAAGAAGAAAAAACAGCAATCTTTATAAGCCATAATAAACAAAAACCGCTGAATAAATTCAGCGGTTTTATTATTTTAAAGATAATCTTCAGATTATTCAGCAGAATCGAAATCTGCATCTTTATCAGCAGAAACTACTTCTCCTTCTTCTTTAGATTTTTCTTTATCAGCTTTTCTCTGAGTCTGACCGTCTTTGATAGATTCTGAAACAACGCTCAAGATCATATCGATAGACTTAGAAGCATCATCGTTTCCTGGGATAACGAAGTCAACTTTTCTAGGGTCAGAGTTTGTATCAACAATACCGAAAACTGGAATACCTAATTTCTTAGCTTCAGTTACAGCGATGTGTTCTCTCATGATATCTACAACGAAGATTGCAGAAGGAAGACGTACCATGTCAGAGATAGAACCTAAGTTTTTCTCTAAGTTAGCTCTTTGTCTGTCAACTTGTAATCTTTCTTTTTTAGATAAAGTTTCGAACGTACCGTCTTTTTTCATTTTGTCGATAGAGTTCATTTTCTTTACAGCTTTTCTGATTGTAACGAAATTCGTTAACATACCTCCCGGCCATCTTTCTGTAATATAAGGCATATTAAGTTCAGCAGCGTGCTTAGCAACTACTTCTTTCGCTTGCTTTTTGGTAGCTACGAAAAGAACTTTTTTACCTGCAGAAGTTAATTTTTCTAAAGCGCTGCACGCTTCATCCAATTTAACAGCTGTTTTATGTAAGTCTACAATGTGAATACCATTTTTCTCCATAAAAATGTATGGAGCCATATTTGGATTCCACTTTCTAGTCATGTGACCGAAGTGTACACCAGCCTCTAGAAGGTCTTTTACATTTGCTTTTGCCATGTTTTCTGTTTTTGTTAGTTTACTTTCCGTTTCTTAAACAATCAACAACTTCTTTAGATGGGAGAAGTGTTTGGATGCTAAACGTAACGGGCAATTTTTTTGTTTTGATAAATAGTTTTCAGATATAAGAGAACAGATTGAAAAAATTCTGAAATCTGATATCTTCGATCTGAAGTCTGAAAATTAACGTTTTGAGAATTGGAATCTCTTTCTTGCTTTTTTCTGACCTGGTTTCTTTCTTTCTACCATTCTTGCATCTCTCGTAAGTAAACCTGCAGGCTTCAATGCTAATCTGAACTCAGCGTTGATCTCGCAAAGCGCTCTGGAAATACCTAATCTGATAGCTTCTGCCTGACCTGTATTACCACCACCGAAAACATTTACGGTAACGTCATACTGACCAACAGTTTCAGAAAGGATAAACGGCTGGTTTAATTTGTAAACCATCACGTCTGTAGAGAAATAAGTTGCAGCATCTTTACCGTTTACTGTAATGTTACCAGTTCCTGGTTTTACATAAACTCTCGCTACAGAAGTTTTTCTTCTTCCGATTTTGTGAACTATAGACATAATTAATTATTTAAATTCGTTAACATTAATTGTTTTAGGCTGTTGAGCTTCATGCTTGTGCTCTGTTCCTTCATATAAATAAAGGTTTTTAAGCAATGCAGATCCTAATCTTGTTTTTGGAAGCATACCTTTTACAGATTTTTCCAATACTTTTAAAGAATCTTTTTTCTGAAGTTCAAGAGCTGTCATAGACTTCTGCCCACCAGGATAACCTGTATGCCAGATGTAAGTCTTATCGTTCCACTTGTTTCCTGAAAGAGTAACTTTCCCAGCATTCAAAACAATAACATTATCACCACAATCTACGTGAGGTGTAAAGTTTGCTTTGTGCTTACCTCTCAAAATCTTTGCAACCGTAGAAGCTAGTCTTCCTAACGGCTGTCCTTCAGCGTCTACCACAACCCATTCTTTATTAGCAGTAGCTTTGTTCGCTGAAACAGTTTTGTAACTTAATGTATTCACACGTTTTAGTTAAAGATTAAACATAATTTACCCCTAAAAGGGTGTGCAAAGGTACAAATAATTTTCTAATCTGAAAATATATTTTAATCTAAAGTAAAAACAATGACATTTAATCAGTTAGCAATTTTGGAAACGATCAAAAGATTATTGTTTATAAATTGAAAGAAAGATGTTATCTTAAAATAAATTGAAAAATCGATAAATGCTTATGACTATCCGTTATACATTTTGAATCTTTGTTTTTCAAAAAATATGTAAAACGCCTTATAATTCAAGATTAGTTACGCAACGACTTACTCCCTCTGAAACTTGCAAATAAATAATAAGCAACAAAAACAGTCGAAAACTTAATGATAGAAGGAATTGCCAATTCTAAATCAAAAATAAGAGCTCCAACCGCAACCAAAAGCGCCATGGCACCAAAAGACAATCCCATTTTTTGAAAAAGAGAAAACTTAACATCATCTAAAAAATAAGCCAGTCCCCATGCAAGACCAAAAGCAATAGCATAATAAAGTTCTAAACCAAGATCCTGAACTTCCATAAACAAATAGTTGATCAGAAAAATAATTCCGGTTCCTAACACAAAATAAATCAACGCTCTTTTCATAACATAATATATAATGCAAAAATAAAGAATTAAATTTTGCAATCATTTTAAACATCTCGGTAATGCTTATATAATTTTTAATAGACATAAATAAAAACACAAGAATCAAATATCTAAAAGATAAACTAATCTATAAATCTCTAAACAACAGAACTAATGTTTGTTAAGCAGGGGAAAACCAACCTACAGAAAACACAGCAACAAATTGAATTTCAAAAACTTAAGTTTAAAATAATGATTTTTAATTTATTGTTATATTTGGAATTCAGAAATTTCTAGATTTTTTATGGAAACCCAAAAATATACTCCAACAAATAAAGTAAGAATTGTAACAGCTGCGTCATTATTCGACGGGCACGATGCTGCAATTAATATTATGCGTCGTGTGATTCAGGGAACAGGCTGCGAAGTCATTCACCTTGGTCACGACAAATCGGCTGAAGAAGTGGTGAATACTGCGATTCAGGAAGATGCCAACGCAATTGCACTGACCTCTTATCAAGGAGGTCACAACGAATATTTCAAATACATCTATGATCTTTTAAGAGAGAAAAACTCACCACAGATTAAAATTTTCGGTGGCGGCGGCGGTGTAATCTTACCAGAAGAAATTGAAGACATCATGTCTTACGGAATCGATAGAATTTATTCACCGGACGACGGTCGTGAGCTTGGCTTACAGGGAATGATCGATGATTTGGTGAAAAGATCAGATTTCGCAACTGGAAAAGAAGTAGTAGCAAGTGATTTAGATTCAATTAGTTTTGAAAATTCCACAAGCATTGCTAAAATCATTTCTGCGGTTGAAAACTTCTCAGAAGAAAAACCAGATTTGGTAAAAGCAATTGACGAAAAATCTAAAGATTTAAATATTCCAATCATCGGAATCACAGGAACTGGAGGAGCTGGGAAATCTTCTTTGACAGACGAGTTGGTAAGACGTTTCTTACGTTCAAATCCTGGTAAAAAAATTGCCATTATTTCCATCGACCCTTCAAAAAAGAAAACCGGAGGAGCCCTTTTAGGTGACAGAATCCGTATGAACGCCATCAATGACCCTAGAGTTTATATGCGTTCAATGGCAACGAGAGAAAACAACGTTTCTGTTTCGCCTTTCATTCATTCAGCATTAAATGTTTTAAAATTAGCTCATCCTGATGTTATCATTTTGGAAACTTCGGGTATCGGACAATCTGGTTCAGAAGTTTCAGATTTTGCAGATGTTTCAATGTACGTGATGACTCCTGAATATGGAGCTTCTACGCAGTTGGAAAAAATCGACATGTTGGATTACGCAGATTTAGTGGCTTTAAATAAATCTGATAAGAGAGGAGCTTTAGATGCACTTCAAGCCGTAAGAAAACAGTTCCAAAGAAACCATTTGTTGTGGGAAAGTCCGTTGGATGATATGCCGGTTTATGCGACAAAAGCATCTCAATTTAACGATCACGGAACAACTGATTTATACAATAGATTAATTGAAAAAGTTAACGAGAAATATTCAGGTTTAAACTTGCAAGGTTTTATTGAACAAGAAGTCTCTGAAGACATCACGATAATTCCTCCAAAAAGAGTTCGTTATTTATCTGAAATTGTTGAAAATAATAGAATTTACGATGCTAATGTTGAAAAACAGGCAGAATTAGCAAGAAAAATGTATCATATTGAAGGAGTGAAAAAATTCCTTTCCAATGAAACGTTAGATACAGAATATCAAAAAGCTGAAAAAGACCTTCAACAGGAAAATATCGATTTTCTAAAAGATTGGGATAGTACGAAAGATGCTTTCAAGGCTGAGTTTTACTCTTATTTTGTTCGTGGAAAAGAAATTAAAGTTGAAACTTCAACGGAATCTTTATCTCATCTTAAAATTCCAAAAATCTCTTTACCAAAATATACCGATTGGGGAGATTTGATCAAATGGAAAGGTCAGGAAAATCTTCCTGGAGGATTTCCTTATACAGCAGGAATTTATCCTTTCAAAAGAACAGGAGAAGATCCGACAAGAATGTTTGCCGGAGAAGGTGGTCCTGAAAGAACCAACAGAAGATTCCACTACGTTTCTGCGGAAATGGATGCAAAACGTTTGTCAACAGCGTTTGACTCCGTGACATTATACGGACAAGACCCTGCTCTACCACCGGACATTTATGGTAAAATCGGAAACGCAGGAGTATCAATTGCAACATTAGATGATGCGAAAAAACTGTATTCAGGCTTTGATTTGGTGAATGCAATGACTTCGGTTTCAATGACCATCAACGGACCTGCACCGATGTTGTTGGCTTTCTTTATGAATACTGCGATTGATCAGAATGTTGAAAAATATATTGCTGAACATAAATTAGAAGCTAAAGTTGAAGCTGTTTTAAAAGCAAAATTCGACGACAAAGGTTTAGAAAGACCAAAATATAACGGAGAATTGCCTCCATCAAATAATGGTTTAGGTTTAAAATTACTAGGAATCACGGGAGATGAAGTCATTCCAGCTGAAGCTTATGCTGAAATTAAAGCTAAAACGATTGCGACCGTTCGTGGTACTGTTCAGGCTGATATTTTAAAAGAGGATCAGGCTCAGAATACATGTATTTTCTCTACTGAATTTGCCTTGAGATTAATGGGCGACGTTCAGGAATATTTTATTACCGAAAAAGTAAGGAACTTCTACTCTGTTTCAATTTCTGGATATCATATTGCAGAAGCGGGTGCGAATCCGGTTTCTCAGTTGGCGTTTACATTGGCAAACGGTTTCACTTATGTTGAATATTATTTGTCAAGAGGAATGGATATTAATGATTTTGCACCAAACCTATCTTTCTTCTTCTCTAACGGAATCGACCCTGAATATTCAGTAATCGGCCGTGTTGCAAGAAGAATCTGGGCAAAAGCTATGAAATTGAAATACGGAGCTGACGAGAGAAGTCAGATGTTGAAATACCACATTCAAACTTCAGGACGTTCGCTTCACGCACAGGAAATTGATTTTAACGATATCAGAACGACTTTACAAGCACTTTATGCAATTTATGATAACTGTAATTCACTTCACACAAATGCTTATGATGAAGCGATTACAACTCCGACTGAGCAATCTGTAAGAAGAGCGATGGCAATTCAGTTGATTATCAATAAAGAATTAGGGTTGGCGAAAAATGAAAATCCGCTTCAAGGTTCATTTATTATTGAAGAATTAACGGATTTAGTTGAAGAAGCTGTTTATGCAGAATTCGACAGGATTACAGAAAGAGGTGGTGTTCTTGGTGCGATGGAAACAATGTATCAACGTTCAAAAATTCAGGAAGAATCGATGCATTACGAATGGTTGAAACACACAGGAGAATATCCGATCATCGGTGTAAATACTTTCCTTGGAAAAGACGGTTCGCCAACCGTTCGCCCGGGAGAAGTTATCCGTTCGACTGAGGAAGAAAAGCAGGTTCAGATTGAAACCCTTCATAATTTCCAGAAATCTAATGAAGATAAATCCGAAGCCGCTCTGAAAACTTTACAACACGCTGCCATCAATCAGCAGAATTTATTTAATGTCATGATGGATGCCGTAAAATATTGTTCGCTTGGACAGATTACCAACGCTTTGTTTGAAGTGGGCGGGAAATACAGAAGAAACATGTAGTCCGTGGCCGGACAGGCAATTATTGACTACTAACTGTTTTAATAATTATAAAGTAAACCTCAAGGATTTTCTTTGAGGTTTTTTCTTACTTTTACTCTCATAAATTTTCAAATGACAAAATATATTTTATTACTGATTGGAATAATTTCCAGCGCACTATTGAATGCACAAGAAGCTGACAACAATCTTCAAGGTTATTTTATGACCCAGTCTAAAGAATCCTTATATTCTTATTTTGCTTTTGATGGCAACGGAAAAGTGGATATCTCAGGATACGGAAAAGGTGATTATTTCGTAAAAGGCGATTCGGTGGTCGTATTTCCGGATAAGGATATTTTTATATTTAAAATTTCTAAAAATCGTCTGAGCGGTAATTCAACCTGGGTAAAAAATACAAAATGGGACTTGAAGAAAGACAGCATTGCAGAAAATAACAGAAAAGACGATGCTTCAGCTAAAAAAAATGCGCAGCTTCTTTATGAATATTACCGCAAAACCAGAGCTAAAAGCAATGATCTGGAAAAACTCTTTGACGAAAGCGCAATGGGGAGTTACACAAAAACCATTGATGATTTATGCAATAGAGGTCTGGCAAAAGCCTGTATGGAGAAATTTGGATTAATGGTAATGGAAGATATGGGCGGAATGAGTGCTGTTCTAACAAACAAAACAAAAAAGCCAAAGCAGAATTCCGAGATTATCAAGTTGGGAAAAAAAATCATTAACATGGGTGAAGTTGAGGGTCATACAGTTTTAGGGAGTTATTATTATAGCTTAGGTGATAAAACTAAAGCTACAAAAGAATGGCAGACAGCAACCGAGAAAGGAAGTACCAAAGCTGGATTGGCACAGTTTGAAGCAGAAATGAATGACGCTGCAAAATAAAATACAGAATGGATTAATGAAACCAAAAGCCATATTCAACTGGAGCAGCGGAAAAGATTCTGCACTTGCTTTATACAAAACCCTACAAAAAAACCAATTTGAAATCACTTCTTTGCTAACAAGCATTAATAAAGAATTTCAAAGGATTTCTATGCATGGCGTTCATGTTTCTTTATTGAAACAACAGGCTGAAAGTTTAGGCTTTTCATTAATAAAAATGGAAATTCCGAAGGAACCTTCGATGGAAGAATACAGCGAGATCATGTCAAAAACCATGAATGAAATAAAATCTCAAGGAAATACTCATTCTATTTTCGGAGATATTTTTTTGGAAGATTTAAGGAAATATCGCGAGGACCAATTAAAATCCATTGGAATGGAGGGCGTTTTTCCGTTATGGAAACAGAATACAACCGACCTCATCAACGAGTTTTTAAGTTTAGGTTTTAAAACCATTGTAACCTGTGTCAACGAAACTTATCTGGACAAAAGTTTTGCAGGAAGAATTATTGATAAAGATTTCATTAAAGATTTACCTGAAAATGTAGATCCATGCGGAGAGAACGGAGAATTTCACACCTTCACTTTTGATGGACCGATTTTTAAAAAACCGATTCAATTTGAAGTTGGAGAAACTGTAAAGAAAACGTATCCTAAACCAAAATCTGATGAAAACGAGGAAGATGGAGAATATGTTTTCTGGTTTTGCGATTTGATTTCTAAATAATTTCTGTTTTTATACTAATCATATTTTTCATATTTTTAAGAAAACAATCTTAAATGCTGAAAAAAACACTCTTCTTATCTTCTTTTTTTATCTTTTTAATTTCTTGTCAAAAACCAGAAATAATACGACCTGTTGATAAAAAAGCAATCGTAGATTCGGCGGTGGCAGTTTATCAGAAAAAACTGTATCAGAATCAAATCGATTCGGTTTTTTCAAAATACAATTTCAACGGCAGTGTTGGTATTTTTAAAGATACTATTAAATTATACAGACGAAATAATGGCTTTGCAAATTTTGAAAACAAAACAGAGATCAACGATTCTACTGTTTTTTCTATTGCATCGATCAGCAAACAGTTTACAGCAATTCTTATTCTCCTTCAAATGGAGCAAGGAAAACTCAGTCTCAGCGACAAAGCGTCAAAATACATTAAAGAATTTCAGAAAAAAGAATATGAAAACATTACCATTCAACAGCTTTTAAATCACAGTTCAGGCCTAAATAATTTTGGAGAAAAACTTTTATTTAAAAGTGGTTCGGGATTTAATTATTCAAATGACGGCTTCAATGCTTTAGGAAAAATTGTTGAAACAGTTTCCGGAAAATCTTTTGATGAAAACATGCTTGAATTATTAAAAAAAGCAGGAATGAAAAGTTCGTCAACCGGAACTTCATTTACAGGAGAAAATTTCGCCAAAACCTATATAGGAAATTCAAAAAAGCAAAAACCAGTTGATAATATGCCGAAAAGATTAGGCAATAAAGAAATCGGAATTCCTGCAGGAGGAGTTTTGTCTACGATTGAGGATTTACATATTTGGAACAACGCTTTATATACCGGAAAAATCATTAAGCCAGAAACACTGAAAAAATTCATGGCTAAAAGCACAGAAAGACAACATCCTGTTCTTGGGACAATGGGTTACGGTTTGGGAATTATGATGAATGACAACAAGCCGGTCTCCTACTTTCACAGCGGTTATGTAAAAGGTGCTCCTTCGCTCAACATTTATTATCCTGAAACTAAAACTTCGGTCATTATTCTTTCCAATATCGCTGATGAAGAAAAAGGTAAGTCTGCGTCTTTCAGACCTCACTTAAAGATGAAGGAGGTTGCAGATATTTTGGAAAATTTTAATTAGAAATTTTAAAGTTCTCTTGCAGATAGGGAATTATCTTCTTTATTATTTCAAGATATTTCTGCTGACTCACAATGATTGCAGCTTCAAAAAGGAAAAAGAATAACAGCAAAAAATTAACAAAAATCCCTTCAGCCTGACTTACATTCAGAAAACCATCATTTGCATCTAAAATAAATCTAAAAATCCAGGATGAGGACATTGGAAGAATAAAAAATAAACTTACCAAAGTCTGATAGGCAGAAAGACGGATATCTTTTGTGATCCTCCACTTCCATCATTAAATCGACGGGAAGTTTTTTCGCTAAAAAATAATTTCTTACTTCATTTTTTTGTTCTTTCGTCATGAAAGTAAAATATTTATTTTTTTATTTTGAAAATAAAGCAGTTGAATATGAACCATCAAACAATAAATAAGAATCAAATGAGACAATTTAGCATCCAGAAAATCCCACAGATTATAGCCTAAAAGGTAACCAATTGATAATGGCAAGAATAAAATGAGAAAATTTCTAATCAACAACGGATGAAAATTTTTCTGTCTATATTCCGAAAATTTCATTTTTCTAAAAATAAAGAGATAAAGAGAAAACATGAAATAAACAGCGAACATCAGGATCATACTTCCAAAATAAAGATCTTCTGAAATTGTTGAAACAATCCACGCAAAAGCAGAAACACTTAAAGAAATAAGCATAATTTTTCTAAATCTTTGCTGCAAAATATCTCTCTCTATTCTTGCAATTCTTTTGAACGAAAATAAATCGGCTTTTACCATTTCCAACTCGTTTTGCCATTTAATTTGAGTCTGAACAAAAGCTTCCGGAAAACTGATTTCTTGTTTGTTGATTGATTCTGAAATCTGCATTACAAAATGATCATAAACCTCAGCAAATACAGCAGAACTTAGATTTTTACTTTTTAAATATTTTTCTATTTCTAGAAGTTGATTTTTTTCCATAAACTTTAATAATTAGAAATTGCAGATACGTTTTTCAGTGTATTTTTATGCTCAAAAAAATTCATAATTCCGAAGATAACAAACCATTGTACAAACAGAGGTACTATAAATGTGAGAAGAGTAAATAAAATGTGAGTATGATTATCGGTTCGGAGAAACCAATATGCATATTTCCCTTCTTTCATCGCAACCTGCACCATTGAAATCGTAGAAATAGCAAGTAGTCCAACATTTTTCTGATAGATTGTATAAAAGATTCTACCCTTGAATTTAAAGTCAGCTCTGATGTACTTCAGAATTTTAAAATTTAAAACCAAAACCAGTGTTGGAGCCACTACAAAAAGTGCGTTCTGTACATGAAAGAAGATTTTATATTGCTCAACATTATTTGCATAAAAAACAAGAAATATGTTGATAATAAAAGACATTAATGCAAATACAAATGCTTTTTTCAGAATCTGATCATATTTTTCTTTAATGATCTTCTTAACAACGAGAGGTATCTTTTCCTGACCGTAGAATATCCAATATTTTGTCAGTGAAAAACTATCTTTCCATGAATATTCAACTTTTGAAAAACCTTCTTCAAAACTGATTTTGTCATCTTTCATACAATCTTCAATCTGCAAAATCATATGATCTTTCACTTCCAGTAAAATATCCAAAGGCAATTTTTTAGAAATAAGATAATTCTCAATCTGTAGTTTTTCTTCTGCTGAAATCATATATCAAAAATGGTTTTTAGATTAAATAAATAAGATCTCATTTCATTTTCCTGCGTAGCCTGTTGCTTTTTACCTTTATCAGTAAGCAAATAATATTTCCGGCTTCTTCCATTGATTTCCTGTACTTCAGACATAATAATTCCGTCAGCTTCCAGTTTATGCAAAAGCGGATACAATGCTCCTTCCGTCATTTCCAGTTCACCTTCCGTCAATTCTTTTGCACGCTGTGTAATTTGGTACCCATACATTTTCACTTCTTTTGAAAGCAGTTTTAAAATAATATTTTGAAGCGTTCCTTTGTAAAGGCTGTTTTTTTTCATCCTAAAGATTTAATACCTCACAAATCTATGCATAATTTTCTTATGTATATAAATATTTTTAAAAATGTAAAGAAATCTTACATTTACGAAATGAAAAAAATGTATTTCATTGCTGTTTATCCTGATCAGAAAATCATTGATGAGGTAAGAGTTTTTAAAGAAGATTTAGCTATGAATTTTGCCAATTCAAAAGCATTAAAAAACGATGCACATATTACATTATTTCCGCCTTTTGAAAGAGAGCTGGAATTGGAAGCAGATATTCATATTGCTTTTCAAAAAATCAACACCAACATCGCTCCTTTTGAAATTATTTTAAATGGTTTTGGAAACTTTCCCAATCCAAAGAATCCGGTTTTATTTGTGAAACCAGAAGAAAATGAAAATTTAAAACAACTTTACTTGAACGTAAAAGAAAAATTTAGTTTTGGCAAGCATTCATTTAATCCACATGTAACTATCGGCTACAGAGATCTTACTTATGAAAACTTTCTGAAAGCCTGGGAAGTCTATAAAGACAAAATTTACAAAACTAGTTTTTTAGTTGATAAAATTACATTATTAAGACATGATGGGAAATGGGTTCCAATCAATGAAAAGAAACTGTCTGAAGAATAATTGAATTCTAAAATAAAGAAAGCCGTATCTTTGACACGATGATTTCAGCAGAGAAAATAATTTTAGGAATTGACCCCGGAACAGCCATTATGGGATTCGGTTTGATATCGGTAAAAAAAGGGAAAATGGAAATGATTTCCATTCATGAATTGATTTTAAAAAAATATCCAAATCACGAGACTAAACTTAAATACATTTTCGACAAAACGTTAGCATTAATTGATGAGTTTCATCCAGATGAAGTGGCACTAGAAGCACCTTTCTTTGGAAAAAACGTACAGTCGATGTTGAAATTGGGAAGAGCTCAAGGTGTAGCAATGGCAGCAAGTCTTCACCGAAATATTCCCATTACCGAATACTCCCCCAAAAAAATAAAAATGGCAATCACCGGAAACGGAAATGCCAGTAAAGAACAGGTTGCAGGTATGCTTCAGAATCTTTTAAATTTAAAAGAATTTCCTACAAAATATCTGGATGCTTCCGACGGATTGGCGGTTGCAGTTTGTCATCATTTCAATTCAGGAACAATCGCAGATACAAAATCTTATTCAGGATGGGATAGTTTTTTAAAGCAGAACCCGGATCGGCTGAAATAATTATTTTTTTCTTTGATAGAAATCTTCGATTTCCGTCACACTTCCATTAATAATATCGCTGTATATAACTGAAAATTTATTCTGTGAATAGATTTTATACTGTTCTACTTTTTTAAGATCTTCTTCTCTATAAGAAAAAGAGCCTTCATTTATCATAACTAAAAAATCACCTGTTTGGCTTTTTACTTTACAATCTTTGCCCGTAGCAAATGTTTTCGTCATTATTATTTTTTGACTTTTATTTTTAAATATAAGCTCATACTCTTTCATACATTCATGAAGATTAAAAACTTTCGTTTCTCCACCCTCTTTATATGTTTTTTGCACAAAAGTCCACGTTCCTGAGAAATATTTTGCTTTGTCTTCATCATTTTGTTCGCCCCCAATTCTCTGTGATTGACAACTGATGATTAACAGATAGAAAAACAAAACGCTGAATATTTTTTTCATATTAATTTCATTCAAGTATAATAAAAGCCCTTTTTTAAGGGCTTTTATTGAATTTAATTATTTAAGAATTTCTTAGAAGCTTGTTTATCTCCATCAGAATAATTAATTATATATGAACCTTTAGCTAACTGTTGATTGATTCTAACTTCATTAGTATCTGAATTTCCTTTTTGGATCAATTTACCACTCATATCATAAATTTGATAATTTCCGAATTTTAAATTTCTGTTACCCAAAAGCTGAAGTTTGTTCTCTGTTTTTATGTAAACAATTTTGGTTTCAGATTTATTTACTGCCTCAGAAGTAGATAATGTTCCTAAAATTTTAACAGCGTAATCTTCTATTTGACCATACTGTAATGCCGAACATGAGGTAAATTCTGGTAAATCTGCGAACTCTCTTGTAGCCGCATCTACTCCAATTCTTACTCTCAGATAGGTATTTTGAACTGTAGATCCTGCCGGAGTTACATCTACTGTATAAACACTACTCTGTCCTGATCCTATATAATTAGAAAGATAGTTCGTAACTAATTCTACATCTTCGAATGTACCATTATTGTTATAGTCAATCCATGCTTTCACTCTGAATTTTTCTGCCTGCCCAAAACCGTTCATGAAAGTAATTTTTAACGGAGTTGCAGTAATAGAAGGTATTTCTGTAGCATACGCAGGTCTTACACAAGTAGCATTTGCATAATCTGCATAATAAATAGGATTTGCCTCATCAGAATCATATCCGTTTGTAACACTGTTGATATCTCCAAACACTACCCTATAAGGTCCAATTGCAAAATTATTATTTGCAGGATTTGCAATACCAGAAGGGTTGCATTGCGCAGTAATTACAGAAACTGGTGATGGTATAACCGATGCAGGATCTTTTCCAGCCAAAGAATTTAGAAGGTTTTTTCTATATTCCATCATCATCAAAATTGCTCTGTCACGTTGTCCCGCAGTAAACTTACGGTTTGAGTTGGTATAATTCATAATATTATACTGAGTTCCGTCATAGTTCTGACTGGTACACGGATCGATTGCATTATTATTTGGAACTGCAACACCATACATACTTCGTGATGGAGATGTATCGCAAACTCTGTCACCATCTGTAGCACAATTGTTATTCACAGGGCAAGTTGTCTGGCTATTAGCCGAAACTCCTTGAAAAGTGTGATAAAGCCCAAAAGCATGACCTAATTCGTGGGTAAGTGTAGTATCGTTTTGATTCTTTATCGTTGCCACTTTCATAAAACTTTCATAATCGTAATCATATGAACTTGGAAATGCAGCGTAACCCATAAGCCCATACGATAACTGCTGTTCGCCATCAAAACCAATCACTACGTAAATGTTAAAGTATGAGTTTTCCGGCCAGTGTGGCGCTAACTCATTTTTAATTTGTGTATCTGTAGCTCCTGTATCTGTTACCCCATTTTGGTCATAATCAGGAAGAGTACTTCCGTTGTATCGTATAATACCTGTTGTAGGCATGCATGATGGCGATCTTTTTGCTAAAACAAGTTTAAATGGTATCACATTTCCTCCTGTAGCACCGGTCGCTTCGGGATAAAAGTTTCCACCATAAGTAGTTGCATACATACTGTTTGCTCTTCCTATCCAATTGATAATTTCCTGATCTGTAACTGCCAAATTAGCATTTGCAGGATCTTGAGATTCAATCACGTGAACAACTACCGGGATTTCATAAATCTGTCCTGTATAAAGAGCATTCTTTGAAGTTGTAGCGCCTACTTTATTTAGAAAAGCCTGTTGATTCATTCCAAGAATCTTTTGCTCTCCTTCTTCTCTGTATTTTTTTAAGCCTGGATGCCTGTCATCCAACTTTTTCATTACTTTATCAAAACCACATTCTTTATGAAAATCCTGCGAGAATGAATTAATAAAAAATAGAAGTACTAATAGGGTACTGATTTTTTTCATTTTTATTTATTTTATTTAATATTCGATTGCAAAACTATCAATTTATTATTAATTCCAACATATTAATGATTAAAAACCTGAAGAGTTTTTAATATTTAACACATTCAAAAACCCATATTATAATTAGTATTTTAAAAATACTTGGTAAAACATATTACTATTTGTAACAATGGTATGCTTTTTAATACTAATTTTGTATAAATTTTCAACAATGAAAAACACACAAGCAACTATATATCAAACAAATCACAGAATAAACTGGTTTCAAAAATTTCTTTTGATTTGTTCAGGTGGAAACATCCATATCTTAAGAAAAACACCAAGCGAATGGAATAAATTTGCAGGAATTGGAGGAATTGTTCTTTTCACAGCAGTCTTTGCAACATTATCTGCAGCGTATGCTATGTTCACCATTTTTGATAACATTGGGGCTTCAACTGGATTTGGAATTCTTTGGGGTTTAATGATTTTTAACTTGGATCGATACATTGTGTCTTCCATCAAAAAAACAGGATCTTGGTGGAATCAGATTCTGATGTCTATCCCAAGATTGATTTTGGCAACATTTTTAGGAATTATTATTTCTAAACCTTTAGAACTAAAAATCTTCGAAAAGGAAGTTAACAAACAGCTGAATACCATTATTCAACGTAACAAAACTGACTTACAAAAACAAATGAACGGCAGAATTCTACAGCAAAGTGGTCCTTTTGAAACTGAAAAAAAACAAATTGCCGAAAAGATTGCCCAATATCAGAAGTCTTACGATTCTGCCTCGGTAGAACTTGAAAAAGAAATTTTAGGAAAGCAATCTAATTTAACCAGCGGAAAAGTAGGATTTGGCTCTAATGCAAAACGAAAACAGGAATTAAAAGAGCAGCGCAGACAAGATTTGGAAAATTATCAAAAACAGGTAGCAACAAGACTAGAATATCTCGACAAAGAAATTTCTAAAGTCTATACCAATCTTGAAACAGAAAGGAAATCTACAGAAACATTTGAAGATAAATTCAACGGATTTGCTGCAAGATTACAAGCTTTGGATGAGTTAGGAAAAAACTCAGCAATTATTGCAACTGCAGCAGCTTTCATTATGGGACTTTTTATCACTTTGGAAATTTCACCGGTTTTAATTAAACTCATTTCTTCAGTTGGTCCTTATGATTATCTTTTAGAGAAAACGGAAAATGACTTCCGCCTCTATTCTAAAGAAAAAATTGAAAAAGGAAATGCACTGACCGATTTTCGAATTGATGATTTTAAAGATCAATTAAAAAATTGACGTTTTAATAATAACAATTTCTGTAAAATCAAAAAAACTCGCAAACAAATGCGAGTTTTTTAATCTAAACGACAATAAAATTAAACATTCATTATCTATTTTACTATATAGATAAATATCTACAAATATATTGACATATATCTAAAGGAATTATTATGATTGTGTTTATTATGTTGATAAATTTACATTATAAAAGTTAAGAGAAAAACTTGATTGTTTTTAACTCATATTTTATAAAACACAAATAATGAAAATCTAATTATCTGGAGGTGAAAACTCAGTGATGAAAAAAAATTAGATTGTATTTATTCGAAGAGCCTCAAAAAGGCTCTCGGGTAAATACTAAAAAAAGAAAACACAATGATAATTTAAAACACAAATGATGAAAATTTTGTATTCGGAGAACCTACAAACTCAATGATGAATACAAAAATTTTCATTCACTCTTTTCATATTTAATTTTTGGTTCAAAAAAAATACCTCCGGATTTTCGGAGGTATTTATGTATATATCTAATTTATTACAAAGAATAATTCGGAGCTTCCTGCGTGATGATTACGTCGTGTGGATGAGATTCTTTCAATCCGCTTCCTGTGATCATTACCATTTTTGTTTCTGTTTGTAAAGCGTTAATATCTTTAGCTCCACAATATCCCATTCCGGCTCTTAAACCTCCTGTCAATTGGAAAATTACTTCTTCCAAAGATCCTTTGCTTGGAACTCTTCCTTCGATTCCTTCCGGAACGAATTTCTTAGCCTCACTTTGGAAATATCTTTCTTTTCCACCCCTCTTCATTGCAGAAAGACTCCCCATTCCCTGGTAAGTTTTGAATTTTCTACCCTGGAAGATAATTTCTTCACCCGGAGCCTCATCTGTTCCTGCTAAAAGTGAACCCAACATTACTGCTCCAGCTCCACTTGCGATAGCTTTTACGATATCTCCTGAAAGTTTTATCCCTCCATCAGCAATTACGGCAACATTTTTAGTTTGAGCATATTCGTAAACATTGTAAATCGCAGATAATTGAGGAACTCCTACTCCCGCAACAACTCTCGTTGTACAGATAGAACCTGGACCAACACCTACTTTTAAAACATTTGCTCCAGCTTCAATTAAATCTTTAGCCGCTTCAGCCGTTACGATATTTCCTCCCACGATATCCAAATCAGGATATGCTTTTCTGATTTCTTTAATTTTATTTAAAACTCCAATCGAATGTCCGTGAGCAGAATCAATACCAATAATATCAACTCCTGCGTTTACCAAAGCTTCAATTCTATCCAAAGTATCTTCTCCAACGCCAACTCCGGCTCCAACAATCAAACGACCGTTTTCATCTTTGTTTGCATTAGGATATTCTAACTGATTGTCGATATCTTTGATTGTAATTAAACCAACTAATTTATTGTTTGCATCAACGATAGGAAGCTTTTCAATTCTGCTTTTAAGAAGAATTTCTTTCGCTTTTTCAAGGTTTGTATCTTTGTCAGAAGTGATCAGATTTTCTTTCGTCATGATCTCTTCAACCTTCATATCAAGGTTTTCCTGATATTTTACATCTCTGTTGGTGATGATCCCGATCAAAGTATTTTCTGCATCCACAACCGGAAGACCAGAAATTTTATACTTTGCCATCGTTTCTTTAGCCTCAGCTAAAGTATGATCTTTTGAAAGCGTTACAGGATCAGAGATCATTCCGTTTTCAGAACGCTTCACTCTGTTTACCTGAGCGGCCTGTTCTTCAATCGTCATATTTTTATGAATGAAGCCCAAACCTCCAACTCTTGCCAAAGCAATTGCCAAATCACCTTCTGTAACGGTATCCATTGCAGCGGAAACGATCGGAACATTAAGCGTAATTTTATCGGTAAGTCTTGATTTTAATGAAACCTGGTTAGGTAAAACTTCAGAATAAGCAGGGACTAGAAGCACGTCATCGAAAGTGATGGCTGTCTCTACAATTTTGTTATGAATAGACATCTTTACTTTCTTGCAAAATTAAGTCTTTTTGCTGGAATATGAAAATGCTTTTAAATAGTTTAAATAAAACTTAATAATACATGATATAAATCGAAAAAAGTCACCTAAAACAGTGACTTTACAAAATTAAATATGATTGAATATGAAGTTATTTATCTGATGCAATATTGATCATTTTAGAAATATCATCTGCCGTAAAATTGCCTTTAACATCTAAAAATACCATGTCTTTTTTTGAATTTACAGTAATCAGCATATTATTGATCATCTCACCTTTTTGTTTTACTCTGATGTTTACATTATCGCCTTCGTGTTTTATGGTTGCCCAGTCTTCGTAATTATTGTCTTTAAGATAATTGGCATAATCCTTCAACATTGCTTCACTTCCATTGGCTACGGTCATCATTTTTATTTTTGAAACTTTTTTTACCATTGCAATTGCTACTTCACTTTCACCCTCCTCTCTCAACGCTTTTTTAATATAAGGCTTCGCTAAAAATAACGGCACATTGAAGCTCGCAAATTTAGCATCCTCGAAATCATAATTTGATTTTGAGAAAAAATCGATATTCGGTTTGCTGGAAACAATACAAGATTGTAGTAAAAATAAAGCACAACAAACGAGAAAAATGTTTTTAAAAATTTTCATGGTCTAGGTTTTTAGTTGATTTGTTTTAAACTCCCCCCCGAAACTTTATCTACTCGTGATTCTAATTCAGGATTTCCTTTTAATCTTACAGAACCGCCCGAAGAAGCGTTTACCTTTAATTTATCTTTAACATATAAAGAAAGACTTGCACCCGATGTAGACTCTGCCTGGGCTGTGTTGATCATCAATCCTTCAGCTTTACAAGAGGCTCCGCTACTCACATCCAAAACTGCAGTTTTCGCTATACCTTCTAAAGTTACGCTAGATCCACTGGAATTATTCAAAACAAGATTCTGCACAATAAAATCAGCCTTAAGATTTGATCCTGAATTGATTTCTAAATTTACATTTTCGGTAATATTAAATTTTCCTTTTACAATAGAGCCCGATGAAGCCTCAATATCCAGATTATTTTCTCTTACCATATTAATCGCAGTAAAAGTTGCTCCTGAAGAAGTTTTAATCGTATTCATTTTGGGAGACGAAACATTAACAGTAAGATTCTTAAATCTTAGGTTTTTCACTCCTTTATTGTCAATATAAACCTTCAAAACTCCGTTCTCTACTTTTGTAATGACATATTTAAGCTTATCTGCATCAGCCAATACTTTTAGACTTGTAGCATTTTCCTGTTTGTAATTAACGTTAATTCCTACACTTACATCGATTTTTGAAAACTCACCGACATTTCTGTTTTCACCACTAAGATAAGAACTGGTGTCTTCTGAGGCAAAACTGGTTGTTAAAGATATTTTTGAAGAAGTAACTTTTGTGTTGGTTGAATTGATAATTTTATTAACATCATCCATTTTCATTTTTCCGTTAAGAATGAAAACAACGTTCTCGTCTTTAGAATCAACATTGAAGATCAAGTTTTCAAGAATACCGTCTTTCGCATTTTCTGCCAAAAATTTCATCGAAACATCATCACTTTTCATAGACATCAACTCATTAAGTTTCAAACTATTCAAAAGCTTCGCAATTCTTTCGCTTTTTTCTTCATTCATTTTTATTTGTCCAACATTCTCAGATTTTAAATGATCCGGAAATGTTATTTTAGAAAAAACCAAAAGCTTTAAGCCATCAACATCACGCATAATCGGTTTTATTTTTCCGATATATTCATCACTGATGTCGATACGATCTAAAAGATCAAACATCGGCTTTTTAATATCTATAGAAGTTACTCCACCTTTATTTTCAAAAGATTGAAAAAATTGATCTAATTTTTCTGTCTGCGCAGAATAATTTGCGAAACTTGTAAGAAAAATGGTTAGTATAAAAAATATCTTTTTCATGAGTTTAATTGAATTTTAATTGATTACAAGCCTGATCAGTTGCATAATCTTATCGTTAATAATCTAGTTGTCTACATTATCCATCACCTGAGTGTGCAAAGCCTGATTAACATTGGCCGCCATCACCTGAAATGAATATCTTGTTACGTTTATAGCTTCTTCCACATTTTCGATTCTTTTGCCATTTACAATCACATAAGAATCTTTATAACCGATAGAATCTTTAAAAGTTTTATTTTTAAAACCGGAATTTTCTACATATCTCGGTTTAGATTCTTTTTTTATTCTGCTTTTTTTAGATAGAATTTCATCCAGAATATCTTTTTCAGCGATCGAATTTTCTATAAATATGGAATCTTTTTTTGTTCCTGAAGCAGAATCAGTAATATGAACCGCAACCTGTGAATTGGGATTATGATTTTCGTTAATAAAATCGTTTTTTTGTTTCTGAATTTCGTTTTCAACCAATTTTGCTTGGTCTACAACCTCTCCGTTTTGATTATAATTGAATAAAAAGCCAACACTTAAAAGTATCACTGCACTTGCGGCCATCCAAAACCATTTTGGAAGCGAAGGTTTTTTATTCTGAATAGGAATAACTGGCGTTTCATCAGAAGAAATATCATTTCCTCCTGCTTTCTGAAGAAAATCTTCAAAATCCCAGTTCATTTTTTCTTCCTTTAAACCTTGGAAGATCTCGTTGTATTTATCTTGAAATTTGTCGTTGCTCATAGCTCATCAGTTGTGAGATTTGTTCTTTTACTTTTTGTCTTGCGCGCATCAGATTTACTCTTACTGCGTTTTCTTCCATTTCCAACATTTCGGAAATTTCCGACACTTCATACTCTTCTACGTCTTTCAGGTGAATCACCGCTTTCTGTTTCTCCGGAAGCTGGTTGATAAAACCTATAATTTGTTCTTTCAGGTTATTCACCTCCATGCTGTAAAGCTCTGAACGATGAAGCTGCATATCTGCGAAACCTAACTTTACGTCATGATGTTTTAACCGGTTGAGACATTCATTTCTTACAGATTTCAGAGCATAGGATTTAAAATTTCCGAACTGTTCCAGTTCATCTCTTTTCTGCCAAAATTTAATCATCAGATCCTGTACTACATCTTCGGCTTCATCGCTGCTCATGACAAACCTTTTTGCAAAACGGAACATCTCATCTCTGAGAGTAAATACCGTATCCCTAAAAGTTTCTTGGGTCATAAGTTTTGTTTCTATAAGTAAGACAATCTGAAATCAAAATATATTACACTAAAAATAAAAAAACTTCAAAAAAAATTGAAGTTTCTCATTACTATGATTAATATTCATTAAAAATATGTTTCAAAATTGCTTTATCATCGTCTGTTAAAGGCAATTTTCTTCTTGCCATTACTTTTTCGGCAACTTCGTAAGCTTTATCTAATTTAAAGCGTTCATCATCTTTAAACCCACCCCAAGAAAAGTTTTCAATAAGATTCGGCGGGAAGCCTTCTTTAAAAATATTAGATGCGACTCCAATTACAGTTCCTGTATTCAATTGGGTATTGATTGCCGTTTTAGAATGATCTCCCATAATTAAACCAGCAAATTGCAAACCTGTATCCTGGAAGTCTTTGGTTCTGTAATTCCATAATTTTACATTTCCATAATTATTTTTTAAATTGGAAGAATTGGTATCTGCTCCAAGATTACACCATTCTCCAATCACAGAATTTCCAACAAATCCGTCGTGACCTTTATTCGAATAACCGAAAATAATAATATTACTCACTTCACCACCCACTTTAGAATGCGGACCAATCGTGGTTGCACCGTAAATTTTTGCTCCTAAATTAAATTTAGAACCTTCACAAAGGGCAATCGGACCACGAAGATTACAACCTTCCATAACCTCAGCATTTTTTCCGATATAAATTTTGCCGGTTTTGGTATTGACGGTTGAGAACTCCACTTCAGCACTTTCTTCAATAAACAAATCTTCTTTTTTTCCTAAAAAACCGTTGGTAGACGATAATTCTTGAGAAGTTTTTCCTTTAGTCAGCAGTTCAAAATCAAAATCGATTGCCTTATCGTTATAAGTAAATAAATCGGTTGGCTTTTTAAAGAAAACGAGCTCTTCTTTAATATCAGTCATTTTTTCAATCTGATTTAAAGAAAACCCTTCCATATTTATTTTTGCAGCAACCAATTCATCTTCATAAACCAAAGCTTCACCTTGCTTCAAATCTTTGATTTGCTGGATTACCGTTTCCGTTGGTAAAAAATTGGTTACTAAAAACAGGCTTTCTTTTTTTTCAGGTTCTTTGAATTTTTGCTGAAGATACATTTCTGTAAACCAAGAAACTTCGGTAGTCTCTAAGATTTTCTGCCATCTTTCAGAGAAAGTAAGAATTCCGCATCGCATTTCTGCGACAGGTCTTGTAAAGGTAAGCGGAAGAAAATCTTCCCAATATTGTGCATCGGAGAATACGAGTTGCATTTTTTTAGATGTTAGATGTTAGATGTTAGATGTTAGATGTTAGATATTTAAAAACTTGAAGCTTCTCAAGATTTTAATATCTAATTTTCTACTCAAAGCAAAAATACAAATAGTAAAACTAATTTCTAAACTCTTACTTCTAATTTCTATCTTTTTAATCCACAAAAAAAGTCTTCCGATTTTCGGAAGACTTTAAATATTTTTAATATCAAAAAATTACTTAGCGAATTTTTTGTATTTGTTCATGAACTTGTCTACTCTACCTGCAGTATCAACTAATTTAGTTTTTCCTGTGTAGAAAGGGTGAGAAGTAGAAGAGATTTCCATTTTGATCAATGGGTACTCAGTTCCTTCAAACTCGATTGTGTCTTTTGTGTCTGCAGTTGACTTACAAAGAAATACCTCGTCGTTACTCATATCTTTGAAAACAACAAGTCTATAATTTTCTGGGTGAATTCCGTTTTTCATAATACAATTTTTAAAAAAATTAAAGTTTTGCTTTCGAAATAGTAATGGTATTTCTTCTGCTAAATTTTAGGTTGCAAAAATACAATAATTTTTATAATATACAAATACCTGATCAACAATTTTTAAAAGATAAGAAAATTAAAGTATTTTCGTTAAATTTGAAACTTATATAAATTTTAATTTCGATGAAATCGCCAGAACTACGTTTGATTACAAAAAACAATCATGACAAGCGATAACATATGACCTTAAAAAACAAAAAATTTCTACCTATGAAATTCAAATCATTACTATTTTTTTCATTCTGGATATTACTTCTGGCAGTTTCTTGTAATAAGGATGAAATTACTTTTGATACTCCATCTCAGGAACTGAGATTTTCAAGAGACACCGTATTTTGTGATACCGTTTATCATCAGGTGCGTTCAGAAACCTATGTGGTAAAAGTATTTAACAATGAAGATAAAGATGTAATGATCCCAAGAATCAATCTTGAAAAAGGTGCTGCATCATTATATAAAATCAACGTAGACGGAAAAACGGGACACGATTTCCAAAATGTTCCTCTCAGAAAAAAAGACAGTCTTTATATTTTTGTAGAAATTGCACCTCAAGCGACAGGTCCTGAAGCAATTGCCGAAGACAGAGTTTTATTTACAACCGGAGCAGGACAACAGCATGTCACTTTATTTTCTGTTGTTCAGGATGCTGAATTCTATATCAAAACACCTACCAATCCAAATGTAATTACTTCTGATGTAACATGGTCTAGTAATAAAGCCAAAATTATTTACGGAGATCTGAAAATTGATACCGGAGTTCATTTAAATATACAACCGGGAACAAAGGTATATTTCCATAAAAACAGCGGAATGAAAGTTTCAGCCGGAGCAACTTTGAATATCAATGGAACAGCAGATAATCAGGTAATTATTCGCGGAGACAGAAATGATAGTTATTATGACACCATTCCAAGAAACTGGAATTCTATAAAAATGGAAGTTGCTTCTGTTTTAAATATGAATCATACCCGACTTTTCGGTGGAACAAGAGGTTTAGAAATGACCGAAACCAATGCGACAATAAGCAATTCATTCATCCATACATTTCAGGAATATGGTATTTATTCGGTAAGATCGAATATCAATGCAAAAAATCTGGTGATGAATAACTGTGGCGAATCTTGCGTTGGAATATTTAAAGGTGGAGTTTATGATTTTGTACATTCTACCATTGCTAATTATTCTGAAGTTTTAGGACAATTTACCCGCAACGGGATTTTTGCCACTAATGAATTTAAGGATGAAAACGGACAAACCATACAAGGCTCTCTTCACATCAACATCAGAAACAGTATTGTTTATTCTGACCGTGATAATGCCGTAAGTTTCGCACAGACTCCTGGTCAACTTTTCAATTTCACTATTCAAAACTGTTTACTTAAATACTCCGGAATAAGCGCAGCAGGATTTGACTTTACCAGCCCAAGCGTTATTCAAAGTATAAAAAATCAGGATCCTAGATTTATGAATTATTTTGCTGCTAAAATGAATTTAAGAGTAAAAGCAGATTCTCCAGCAAAAAATATAGGTGATGTAACGGTAGCCAATTCAGTTCCTACAGATATTGTAAATGTTTCAAGAACGACCAGTCCAACTTTAGGAGCCTATCAATAATGGAAATTACAAATCTGCAGCAACAAGTTGACGAATGGATAAAAACCATCGGTGTAAGGTACTTTAATGAGCTGACCAACATGGCAATGCTTACCGAAGAAGTTGGTGAAGTTGCAAGAATTATCGCAAGGAGATACGGCGAGCAAAGCGAAAAAGAAAGTGATAAAACCAAAGACTTAGGTGAAGAATTAGCCGATGTTTTGTTTGTCACATTATGTTTAGCTAACCAGACCGGAGTCAATCTACAGGAGGCTTTCGATAAAAAAATGAAAATAAAGACTGATCGCGACAAAGATCGTCATCAGAATAATGAGAAACTTAAATAGTTATGAATGATGAGTTATGAGTTATAAATACTTGACTTATCTTTTATATAAAGAAGAAATAATGAAGTTAGAAAAATCAAAATTAATAGAAAACAAAACCATACAAATCAGCGGTTCGAAAAGTATTTCGAATCGTTTATTGATTTTAGAAAGTTTGTTTAAAAACATAAAAATCGGAAATATTTCCAATTCTCAGGATACCCAATTACTGAAAAAGGCATTATCTGAGGAAACAGAAATTGTAGACATTCATCATGCAGGAACGGCGATGCGTTTTTTGACATCGTATTACTCGATTCAGGAAGGAAAAACGACAATTCTGACCGGTTCCGGAAGAATGAAAGAGCGACCGATTAAAAATCTGGTTACTGCTTTACAAAATCTCGGAGTTGAAATTAAGTATTTAGAAAATGAAGGTTTTCCGCCTTTAAAAATTATAGGAAGAAAAATCACAGAGACAAAAGTGGATGTTCCGGCAAATATTTCAAGTCAGTTTATCACTTCCCTTCTTTTAATAGCTGGAAAGCTGGAAAATGGGTTGGAAATAAACTTGGTGGGAGAAGTAACTTCAAGGTCATATATTGAAATGACTTTGGATATCTTAACCAAATTCGGAATAAAAAATAGCTTTGTTGGAAACACAATTAAAGTTGAATCATTCATCAATAATCATTCATCAATTATAAACTACGAAGTAGAAAGTGATTGGAGCTCTGCTTCTTACTTTTACTCTTTTGTAGCTTTGGGAAGAGAGACAATTCATCTGAAAAGTTTTTACAAAGAATCTACTCAGGGAGATTCTGCAATTGCAGCTATCTATGAAAAGTTTTTTGGAATTAAAACTGCTTTCACAAAAAATCAGCACAAATTAACACTTCAACCAATTGAAAATTTCCAATTCCCGGAAAAAATTGTTTTGGATATGAATAATTGTCCGGATATTGCCCAGACTCTTTGCGTAACCGCTTCAGCATTGAAAATTCCTTTTGAAATTTCAGGTTTGGGAACATTGAGAGTAAAAGAAACGGATCGTCTTTTAGCTTTATACAATGAATTAAAAAAGCTGGGAACAGAAACTGAAATCACAGATGTAACGATCAAATCAATCAGTTTTAATGACCCTCAAGAAAACATTTCTATCAAGACTTATCAGGATCACAGAATGGCAATGAGTTTTGCTCCGTTTTGCCTGATTAAAGAACTGAATATTGAAGATGAAAATGTGGTAGAAAAGTCTTATCCGATGTTTTGGGAGGATTTAAAAACTATTTTAATAAAATAATTAAAGATGAAAAAGTTTGTATTCATTTTAACATTTTTGATTCCTGTTACATTTTGGGCTCAATATCTTTTGCCTAATGAAGAAATAATTTATTCATTTGAAACCAAAAACGGCAAAAAAATGTCTTTGGTAAAAGATAAAACCAATACATACATTCAATATCGCTTTGGAACTAAAACCAAGGTTGAGATGGAATTTCCTGCCGAAAAAACTAAAGAAAGCTGGAAAAAATTTCATTACAATTCTTATTGGCGAGGCGGCGGAATACAAAATGCGGGAATGGAAGTAGATAATTTATCATTTAAAAATAACGGATATGAATATTTGTTATTCAGAACGTATCATGCGGAAGGTGAAGTTTATTCTGCAGGAATCATTATTAAAGACAGCAAGGGAAAAGAAACACGCATCAATGGAAATTATAAAACAGTAAAAGGCTGTATTTGTAATCTGGAAGACACAAAAATGATTGAAAGAGAAGATATTGGATTGAGTTTTTAATTATTTTCAATGAAAAAAATCTTTTTATTTTTCACCATCTTATTCTTCACAATTTCTCAATCTCAGGAATTGAAAGATTTTGCTGTTCCAAAAGATTATGAAAAAATTTTGGAGCTCAAAGGAGATTTGGACAAAGACGGGAAGGAGGAAACTGTCATGGTTTTCAACACTAACATCAAAACAAAGTCTGAAGGTTTTGAAAGAAGATTTTATATCCTTAAAAATATTGGCGGAAATTTAAAAATCTGGAAAGAAAATTCATCGGTAATCATTGACAGCAAATACGGATTTTATCCTACCGATAATGAACTTGATGTAAAGATTAAGAACAACTGTCTCATTATTTCTCAGCTCTTTTTCACGAATTCCAGACATTCAGACACATCAAAATATACTTTCCGATTTCAAAATGGTGATTTTTATCTAATTGGTGCAGTTCATCAATTGGATGATACCTGTGATTACAGTTTCACCAATGAAATCAACTTTTCCACAGGGAAAGCAATCATTGATGAACAATATTCAAGTTGTGATGATGGAAAAACAGAAATACCAAAAGATTATTATAGAGAGTTTATTCATAAATTTACCACACTTACAAAAATGAACGGTTTTAGGGTCGGCGTAAATAAATTCAAAATCCCTAATTCAAATAAATATTTCTATTATTAAATGTCACAAACGATCATCATCACCGGAACTTCCTCAGGAATTGGTTTCGTGTTAGCAGAATACTTTGGAAAGAAAGGCCATCACGTTTACGGTTTAAGCCGAAAACATACCGAAAGTCAGTACTTCAAATCAATTCCGACCGATATTACGGATAATGACGCTGTTCAGAATGCTATTGCTGAAATTCTGAAAACAGAAACAAGAATTGACGTTTTGATTAACAACGCAGGAATGGGAATGGTGGGTTCTGTAGAAGATTCTACCAAAGAAGATATTTTAAAATTATTTAATCTAAATCTTGTTGGTGCAGTTCAGATGATGACTGCTGTAATGTCCAAAATGCGGGAAAATAAATTTGGCAAAATCATCAATATTTCCAGTATCGGAAGTGAGATGGGACTGCCTTTCCGCGGGTTTTATTCGGCTTCAAAATCTGCTTTGGATAAAATAACAGAAGCGATGAGATATGAGGTTTACCCTTGGAATATAGATGTTTGCTCGCTTCATTTAGGTGATATTAAAACCAATATTGCAGAAAACCGCGTGAAAACTAAAGTTTCCGAGCCTTACAAAAATGTATTCGACAAAGTGTATGCTTTAATGAATTCTCATGTTGGCGACGGAACCGAACCTTTGGAAGTTGCAGAATATATCGATCAGCTTTTAACTAAAAATAAATGGAAAGCTCACTATTATTTTGGTAAATTCGGGCAGAAAATAGGAGTTCCTTTGAAATGGATTCTTCCACAGGGAACTTATGAGAATTTAATGAAGAAGTATAATAAACTGGCGTAGTTTCAGTTATTAAAACAAATTTTAAATACAATTAAATATCTTTTGAATCATTAAGAAGATTTAAGAAGTTAAGTTTCATTAAGAAAAATCAATAGATTTTTTGATTCGCACAATGTTTATAGCAAAGTTCAACTTAATATTCTTAACTGTTTAATAAAATCTTAATGGTTTAAATTTTAAGAAAAATTGAAATTATTTCTAAACATATTTTTTATCCTGTTTTGCGTTTTTGTACAAGCGCAAAAGAAACATTATTTTTTGATTGACACCGAGACTAAGGTAAAGAAAAAGGTAAAAGATTCACTTTCCGCTGTAAAATTCCTTGATTCTTTGGCTCAAAACAATTATTTTTTTACCGAGCTGAAAGATGTAAAAGTAAAAGGTGACAGTACAGAAATTTTTTATGATAAAGGCAAAAACTTCAACGAAACGTACGTTAATTTATCAGATTCTATCGTTGGCAGGTTTAAGCTTGAAAAAGAGTTTTTCACTAAAAACTTAGATTCAGTTAAAAAAAATATCAACAAAAAATATATTGATGATGGATTTGCATTCAGTAGGATAAAGTCTCAATTTAAAGGTCAGAAAAATGGGTTTCCAATTGTAGAGCTTGATATTAATAAAAATAATAAACGCACCATTGACGGTTTTGTGGCAAAAGGATATACCAGAGTTCCCAAAAGATTTATAAAAAATCTTGAGAAAGAATTTAAAGGAAAAACGTATGACGACAAAAATCTGATCGCTATTAATAAAAATTTCCAGAGCCACCCTTTTATTACGCTTGAACGGCAGCCACAGACGCTTTTCACAAAAGATTCTACACAGATTTACCTGTTTATGGAAAAGAAAAAAACCAATACTTTTGATGGAGTTATCGGTTTCGGAAATGATAAAACAGATAAATTTACGTTGAACGGAACTTTGAATGTGAATTTTAAAAACATGTTTAACGGTTTTGAAGCTGTCAATCTTTATTGGCAGAGAAACCCGGATAAAGGTCAGACTTTTGATTTACAGACCGATATTCCATATTTACTTAACTCTAATGTGGGTTTAAATATGAAAGTGAATATCTTCAGACAAGATTCTACTTTTGCCAACGTAAAAGCTTTGCCTGCGTTTTATTATCATCTCAACAGCCGGCAGAAAATTGGGCTTCGAGGAACTTTTGAATCATCGGCAATTCTCGACAGTCTTTATATTCAGGGGAAAGATTACAACAAAAAAGGGATCGGTATTTTCTTTGACATGACCGAGCCTACCGATATTGATCTTTTCCTTTATAAGTCTAAATTAAATGTTGGATACGATTTTCTGGCAACCAATTATACAGGTGAAAACATAAAAGCCAATCAAAATCAGTTTTACTTTTTTGGAGAATATAACTATCACATCAACGGAAATCACTTTCTCAACATAAAAGGTGAAGGTGCCATGATGGATTCTAAAATCGATTTCTCTGCCAACGAATTGTACCGTTTTGGAGGATGGAACTCTCTCCGGGGTTTTAATGAAAATTCCCTTGCCGCCGATTTTTATTACTACGCAGGAATGGAATACCGGTATCTCATCGGAAATCAGGCATTTTTTGATGTTTTCGGACAATACGGACAGCTTAATAATAAATCACTCAACGTAAAACCTAAACTTTACAGTGTCGGGCTTGGTTTCAATTTCTTTATTCCTATTGGCTTGATGAGTTTTCAGCTTTCTAATGGTAACGAGTTTGGAAACCCTTTTAAATTTAATGATATAAAAATTCACTGGGGAATTTTGAGTAGATTTTAATTATTTTTTTCTAATTCATAAGTAAATTTCATATTTACATTATCATTATATTAATTTTTAACACTATTTTTACCGAAATAATATTTCAACATTAACAAATAATTTAAAAACAGGTAATACTGTTCGTCTAAATTTGATGTCAGAAATATTGTTTATAAAAAACTAAATCAAAACACCATATCTCAAATATATTCTGAAAAAACTCAATGTAATAACCTATTGAAATTCGGAAAAAAGAGACATGAAGCCATCCACTACTCTATTATCATGCAACTATGATGTCAATCTAAAAAGCAATAAGATTGTAATGACCAACCTTAAAGATACTACGGTACCTTTAATTATTTATGATAAAAATAAATTTAATACAAAAGATTATTATTTCTCTTATCAACTGAATTCAAATGATAAGATTTCGCATTTGGTAGATGTAGAATCCTATAGTTATGAAGTAATAGGACCAAATGGTTTTGTGAGAAAATTTAAAGGTAATAAAAATCCTGAGCTGGAAGTAACTTTATTTTGTAATCTATACAAAAATGAAGTGGATCTAACGTTGGTAAATATCTCAGCAAATACTCTAAATATTAGTTTAGATAATCAGTATGATGAAAACAAAAAAAATATTTCCCTTGATGTTTCTGAAGAAAAAATAAATATAAACTTAGACAAAACCAAAGGTTGGTATGATATCAAAATAAAATCAAAAAGCAACAGTTGGCATTTTGCAGGAAGAATAGAAGCTGGGAAACCTATAACAGACATTAACCAATCTTAGATTAATTTCAAAATAAAAATCTTACACAGTTTTCTGTATAAGATTTTTTTATGCTGATTCTGGTCATAAAATTGTATATTTTTTTATCAATAACTATGTAAAATAATATTTAAAGACATACTAAAATATTGTAACCAAATATTTAACAATAAAATTATATCATTAAGTATATCATATTATAATGAATTTTATTAACTTCACAATGCAAAACTAATACCATGAAAAAAACAACAATTACCTTAGCTATGTCTTTAGCTGCTCTTACCCTTTCTTCAAATCTTAAAGCTCAGGATACATACACAGACAATCACACCGTAACTATTTCTGTACCAGAAGTTGCGTTAGTTGATATTGAGCCCTCTGCCACAAAAAACATTACTTTGGGATTCACAGCACCCACAGAAGCCGGTAACCCACTCACTCCAAACACTGCAAACAGCACACTTTGGCTCAATTATTCTTCTATTAAATCGGTTGCTGACCCAACCCGTAATGTATCTGTAAGTGTAAATGCTATTATTCCTGGAATTGATATCCACGTAACTGCCGCAGCGGCTACAGGTTCCGGAGGGGGAACATTGGGAACTCCAGCTGCTCAGTTGACGCTGAGTGCAACAGATCAAACGATTATTTCAGGAATAGGAAGTGCATATACAGGTAACGGAGCCAATAATGGCCATAATTTAACCTATGCTCTAGCTGCAGGAAGTGGCCCTGGTGGAGTTGCAGTTTATGCAGATTTACAGGCAACCGCAACTACAGTGGCTACGGTTACTTATACAATTTCGGATAACTAATCTGTTCACTTCATCTTTTACAAACAAGAAGAAATAGCTCTTTCTTTTTCTTCTTGATTTTTTTTCATCAATGTTTTAAACACCAAACTTTACATAAATATGATAAAGCGTATTCTCCTATTGATAATTCTCTTCCTTCAATTCTGTTTTCTGAAAGCCGGCATTGTTGTTCTTAATGGTCTTTCACACTCTTATCAGGTAGAAAACGGAAAAATTTACAAGGGTAAAATTGAAATAGAAAATACAGGCAATCAATCACAAAGTGTAAAGCTATTTCTTCGGGATTACAGTTATCAATCTGACGGCACCATTAATTATTCCGCTCCCCACACCAACAGTAAAACCAATACAGATTGGATTAAAATGAATACCAATCTTGTTACTCTTAAAGCCAAGCAAAAAACAGAAGTCTACTATGAAATAACCGTTCCGAACAATGTTTCCGAACCGGGAACTTATTGGAGTGTGATTATAGTAGAGCCTGTAGAGGAAATAAAACCTAATGATAATAAGCAGGGCGTAAATATTACCTCAATTATTCGCTATGCAATTCAGGTGATTACAGATTTTGATTCAGAAAAAGCAAAGCCCGATTTGAAATTTGAAGATGTAAAGATTGAAAAAGAAGAAGGAAAACAAATTTTAAAAATTGCCATTGCCAATAAGGGAAATCTTTACTGCAAACCGACCGCCAACATCGAAATTTATAACAAAAAAACCGGAGAGAAGATCGGAAATTTTTCAAGTCAGGCATTAGGATTATTACCGCAAACTTCAAAATATTTTCATATTGATATCAGTAAAGTGTCACCTGATAAATACAATGCTGTACTGATTGCCACTGATGAAGAAGAAAATGCTTTTGCTCTCAATGTAGAACTAGAAATAAAGAATGATTAAAAAATGGATAATTTATTTTACTCTGTTCTTCCCAGCTTTTATTTTTTCTCAAAAAAAAGATAGTCTGAAACCGGGAACATCTACTTCTATTTCCTTTACCATAGAAAACACAGGTTCCGTGGTAAAAAACTATAATCTGAAAGCTGAAGCTTCCAATAATTTCATTGCTCCTATCCTAAAAAATGGTGAAATAACCGTTTCACCGAATGAACGTAAAATTTATATTGTTCCTTTACAGATTGCAACAGAAACACCGAAAGGAAAATATTCAGTTTTGCTAGAAGGAACTGAAGTAACTACTGGCGAAAAAATCATTCAAACAGCTGAATTATTAATTTCCGGAAACAGAAAGATTTCCCTTACTCTTTTAGATTCACCAGAGTTTGTAAAAGCAGGCGAGACTATAAAGTCAAATTTTTTAATAAAAAATTACGGAAATGTTACTGAAAATTTAATTTTAGAAAGTAAAAATGCCACCGTTGATCTAGGTGCATCTTTAACTTTAGCTCCGGGAGAAAGTAAAAAAATTACAGTAAGTAAAAACACACCATCGGATTTAGGAAAAAACGAATATCAGAATTTAAACCTTTCTGTTTATTCTAAAGACAATCCACAGGAAAATCAAGCTGCTTATTCAAGTGTAAAAATCATTTCTGTCAAACCTGTTGAAGATGATATTTTCCACAGATTTCCGGTTTCGGCTTCTGTTTCTATGATTGGTATGCAAAATCGGGGTCTTTATAACGATGGTTTTCAGGGTGAATTATATGGAAAGGGAAGTTTAGACAATGAAAATAAAAATCTTTTAGAGTTTCATGCAGTCACCAAAAATCCGGTAGAATTTAATTCTTTTACCCAATACGAAGAATATTTTGTGAATTATAAGCGGGCAAACTTATGGGTTCACTTGGGAGACAAAAATTATTTTGCGTCTTTCTTAACCGAATACGCGAGATACGGCCGAGGTGCAGAAATCCGTTTTGATCTTAAAAAAATAAGCTTTGGAGGTTTTTATAACCATCCGAGATTTTTCAGAGATATTAAGGATGAATTTAATATTTATTCGAAATTAAAAATTGGAAAACAATCAGAAATCACAGCCGGATATTTATATAAAATTCCGAGAACGGGAAGTACAGATTTAGGCTTTACCAATATGAGATTAGGCTCTAATGCACATCTACCTTACCTCACAGGAAAATTTAATATTAATAAAAATATTGAAATTTCAGGAGAAACATCGTACAGCAAAACAGAAAAAACAAACGGAACCGCTTTTATGATTCAAACAATTGCAAATTATGAAAGAGTAAAAGGAAATGTAATGTATATGAGAGCAAGCCCGGAATATGCAGGATATTTTAATAACACCAGTAATATCAATATTAATCTTCAGTATCAGTTATCAAAACAGATTCATTTTATAGCCAACTATGTACAGGATGCTAAAAATTTTCAGCGCGACACCTTATTTCTTGCGGCTCCTTATCGCAAATATTTACAATACGGCATTCAATATAAATATTCTAAAAACGGAAATATAATATTTTACGGAGGCTCCCAAAGATATGAGGACCGATTAATGCCTAAAGAATTTGATTATAAAGACCGTTTTATTAAACTTTCAGTTAACCAGCAAATCGGAATTTTTCAGATGAATATTGAAGGTCAATTGGGGAAAACAGATAACTATCTGACCGGAGTTTCGGGAAATTCAAGTTTTTATACTGCAAACATTGGTTTTGAGAAATTTAAAACTTCGTTTAATATTTATGGAAGTTATGCCCTTACCTCCCGTTATCAGTTACAGAATCAGAAACAGCTTTATTTTGGAGCAAGAATTTTAAACCGATTTTCAGATAAAACACAGTTCAGCCTTTTTTATCAGAACAATTATATGCCGGAAGATTACTATACCGACAGAAATCTTTTTGAACTTCTTTTTCAACAGCAGTTTTTTTCTAAACATGAGCTTGGAGTTTCAGCAAGATATAATTTACAGCGTGGAGAATTGGGAAATAAAGATTTTATTTTTTCGATGCGATATACTTTAAAAATGAATGTTCCGACCCAAAAAATAGCAGAATACACGATTTTATCCGGAAATATAAAAAATTTAGGAGTAAAAAAGGTTGATGGAATTCGACTGATTTTGGGAAACCATCTTTCGATAACAGACAAAAACGGAAATTATTTATTTAAAAATGTTAATCCAGGAGATTATGTTTTGGAAATCGACAGATCAACGACAGGTATCAATGATATTGCCGACCAAAATGTTCCAGCTTCTTTAATTTTAACTGATAAAGAAAATATTTTCAACTTCGGTTTGACAAGTGCCGCAAAGATCCAGGGAAAAATTGATTATAGGGAAAACGAAAATACTTTGAGTTTCGCACAGCTTCCTACCAAAAAAAAGAAAAAAGAAAATGTGATTGTTGAAGTCAGCAATGGTAACCAAACATTTAGAAAAATAGCAGCTTTCGGAGATTATTTTGATTTCACCTATCTGCGTCCCGGAGATTGGAAAGTGACAGTTTACAGAAACGGTTTAGATAAAAGATATAAAATACCGATTGATTATTTTGAATTTAATCTAAAATCTGCCGAAACAAAAAATATAACCATTGATGTCATCAAGCAGTCATCAGAAATAAAATATCAGCAGGAAACCATCAAAGTAAGTTATAACGAAAACAAAAAACAAAAATGAATTACTACAAATTAGTTTTCTTGATCTGTTTTACCATCTCTTCTCATCTGTTTTCACAACTTACAGGAAACAGTACTTTGAGCGTAAATTTACCCGTTGTTACTTTAATGGATATTGAACCAACCGGAGCAATTTCAATGAATTTTACAGCTCCTACAGAAGCGGGGATGGCAATTGTTGCTCCTGCTATAAATACAACAAAATGGATTAACTATACATCAGCAATTGCCTCTGGTGGAGCAACACGAAAAATTACTGCCTCTATAAACCCGGTAATTTCTGGAGTTGATATAAAAATTCAAGCTGCATCGGCTTCCGGGGCTGGAGGAGGAACATTGGGAACTTCATCTTCTGAAGTCATACTAAATGCAACATCGCAAACAATAATCAGTGGAATAGGTGGTGCATTTACCGGAAATGGAGTAAATAACGGGCATCGATTAACTATAAGTCTATCCGCAAATACTTATGCTAATCTATCCAGAACAAATACAGCTGTGGTAATTGTCTACACAATCACTGAATAAATAAAAAATAACATGAAAGCATATGATATTACTTTTAATAGAAGATATTTATTCAAAATAAGTTTTGTATTCTTTTTAATGCTTTATTCTATATTAAAAGCACAAAGAACTTTAACAGTCGCAGGAGGTAATTGGCCAGTACCTATGCCATCAGTCACAGAGGCAGGATCAAATTATTCAGGAACTTATGAGAGTATAGACGGCCAAGTATTATTAACAGCAAGTGTTCCAGCTTTATTAGGCAGTGGTAAAGTTTCTGTACATTATGAGCCTAACCCAACATGGAACCCAAACTTAACATTGTCTGTTAAAAGAACAGGTGATGGAACAACATTATGTGTATTGTGCACAATAACGGGAGGAACTACTTATCAAGCCGTAACACTTACGGATTTAGAATTATTTAGAATAACAGCAGTATTAGCATTAGGTTCTTATTCAAGCATTCCAATTAAATTACAACTCACCGGAGTTTCGGTCACTATTCCGGCTGCAACTTACAATGGTAAGCTTGTATTTACAATAGGGCCAACTTAAAAGCTTAATTAGATTTTAATGCTTCATCTAACATCTAATTACTATTGTTTATTCAAAATATATAAAACAAAAAAAGTCTCATACAAATATGTATGAGACTTTAAAAAAAAACTGGCGGCGACCTACTCTCCCGCTTTCGCAGTACCATCGGCGCTGGTGGGCTTAACTTCTGTGTTCGGAATGGGAA